>JAESFU010000054.1_pt1 | contig 253358 bp, 229 predicted proteins | sample 9269461 | NCBI WGS metagenome assembly JAESFU01 (sample SAMN14502556, study PRJNA617107) | algae metagenome | isolation source: Stenomitos rutilans HA7619-LM2 and co-occurring heterotrophs from cave walls | place: USA: Waikapalae cave, Hawaii | collected 2009-07-28 | reverse complement strand
TCTATGCCGCGATCTACACCCGCGTCATGCGCTCCTCGATGCTGGAAGTGGCGCAACTCGACTTCGTGCGCACCGCGCGCGCCAAGGGCCTCAGCCGCAACAAGGTCACGATCCACCACGTGCTGCGCAACGCGCTCCTGCCGGTGGTCACGATCCTGGGCGTTCAGATGGGCACGGTGCTGGCCGGCAGCGTGGTGATCGAGAGCGTGTTCAGCTGGCCGGGCGTCGGTTCGCTGCTGTTCGACAGCGTGAGCTCGCGCAACTATCCGGTGGTGCTGGGCATCATGGTCCTGGGCTCGCTGGTGGTCATCGCCGCCAACATCGCGGTCGACCTCATCTACATGTGGCTCGATCCGCGCATCGAGATCCGCTGATGCAGCGCTTCGAATTCCTCGGCAGGTTTTCGCGCAATCGCGGCGCCCTGGTCGGCGCCTGCCTGATCCTGTTCGTCGCCCTGATGGCGGTCTTCGCCTCGCTCCTCTTCCCGACCGATCCGCTGCGCATCGTGGGCATGCCGGAACTGTGGCCGGGCGAGGATCCCGAGTTTCCGCTGGGCACCGATTCGCTCGGCCGCGACATCCTCTCGATGATCGTGCACGGCGCGCGGGCCACCCTGCTGATCGGCCTGTTCGCCTCGGCGGTCGCCACGATCATCGGGGTCGGGGTCGGCGCCGCCGCCGGCTATTTCGGCGGCTGGGTCGACGAGATCGGCATGCGCGTCGCGGAGCTGTTCCAGACCATCCCGAACCTGATCTTCGTGCTCACCATCGTGGTCATCCTGGGCTCGACCCTGACCAACATCGTGATCGCCATCGGCATCGTGAGCTGGACGCCGATCGCGCGTATGACGCGGGCCGAGTTCCTGTCCCTGCGCGACCGCGAGTTTGTGCAGGCCTGCCGCTCCATGGGCATGAGCGACTTCCGCATCATCGTCTCGGAAATCCTGCCCAACGCCCTGCCGCCGGTGATCGTGCTCTCCTCGCTGGTCGTGGCCGGCGCCATCCTGTTCGAATCCGCGGTCTCGTTCCTCGGGCTGGGCGATCCCAACGTCGCGAGCTGGGGCCGGCTGGTCGGCGACGGGCGCCAGCTCATCCGCAGCTCCTGGTACATCTGCGCCATCCCGGGCATCGCCATCATGATCACCGTGCTCTGCCTCAACCTGGTGGGCGACGGGCTGAACGACGCGCTCAATCCGAAGCTGAGGGATCGGTGAAATCTCCCCCTCTCGAAGTCAGCGACCTCCGCACCACGCTCTTCACGCGACGCGGCGAGATGAAGGCCGTCGATGGGCTGAGCCTCACCGTCGGCGCCGGCGAGACCGTCGCGCTGGTGGGCGAATCGGGCTGCGGCAAGTCGCTGTCGGCGCTCTCGATCATGCGGCTGCTGCCCGATCCGCCGGCCCGCATCGTGGGCGGCCAGGTGAAGCTGAACGGACGGGACATCGTGCCCCTGCCCGAGGAAACCATGCTCGGCATCCGCGGCAAGGAGATCGGCATGATCTTCCAGGACCCGATCAGTTCGCTGAACCCGGTCGCCACGGTCGAGAAGCAGATCGTCGAAGTCCTGATGACCCACACCGAGCTCGGCCGCGGCCAGGCCCGCGTGCGGGCGCACGAGCTGCTGGAGCTGGTCGGCATGCCCGACGCGGCACGCCGGCTCGATGCCTATCCGCATCAGCTCTCGGGCGGCATGTGCCAGCGGGTCGTCATCGCCATGGCGATCGCCTGCAGCCCCTCGGTGTTGATCGCCGACGAGCCGACCACGGCGCTCGACGTCACGGTGCAGGCGCAGGTGCTGGCGCTCCTGAAGAAGCTGCAGGCCGATGCCGGCATGGCGATGATCTTCATCACCCACGATCTCGGCGTCGTCGCCGAGACGGCCGACCGGGTGGTGGTCATGTATGCCGGCCGCAAGGTCGAGGAGGCCTCGGTCGACGACCTGTTCGAGAACCCGCTGCATCCCTACACGGTGGGCCTGATCGGCGCGACGCCGACCCCCGGCGCCGAGCGCGCCGAGCGGCTGGCCGACATTCCCGGCATGGTGCCGCCGCTCAACGCCCTGCCAGAGGGCTGCGCCTTCGCGCCGCGCTGCAAGCGGGTGATGGAGCGCTGCCTCACCGAGAAGCCGGCCCTCACGGTTCCGGGACCGGGCCGGCTGGTCGCCTGCTTCGCGGCCGAGGCGGGCTGACCGTGTCGCTCCTCTCCCTGCGCGACGTGCACGTCCACTTCAACACCGCGGGCGGCGTCGTGCGCGCCGTGAACGGTGTCAGCCTCGATCTCGCTGTCGGCGAGACCTTGGGTCTCGTGGGCGAATCGGGCTGCGGCAAGTCCACTCTGGGCAAGGCGATCATGAAGCTGGTACCGGTCGCCAGCGGCGAGATCGTGGTCGAGGGCGTCGACATCGCGCCACTCAATCGCGAGCAGCTCACCGAGATGCGCCGCAAGGTGCAGATGATCTTCCAGGATCCTTACGGCTCGCTGAACCCGCGCTCGACGGTCGGTCGCTCGGTGGCCCAGCCGATGGTTCTCGCCGGCTGGAAGGCCGAGGCCACGGCCGAGCGGGTCGAGACGCTGTTGCGCTGGGTCGGCCTGCCGAGCGACGCCAAGCAGCGCTATCCGCACGAATTCTCCGGCGGCCAGCGCCAGCGCATCGGCATCGCCCGCGCCCTGGCGCTCAGCCCCAAGCTGATCATCTGCGACGAGCCGGTCTCGGCGCTCGACGTGTCGGTCCGCGCGCAGGTCATCAACTTGCTGGAAGACCTGAAGAGCCAGTTCGGCGTCTCCTACCTCTTCATCAGCCACGATCTCAGCGTGGTCGAGCACATCGCCGACCGGGTGGCGGTGATGTATCTCGGCATGCTGTTCGAGGTCGGCGGCCGCGACCAAATCTGGAAGAGCCCGCAGCACCCCTACACCAGGGCCCTGCTGGCCGCCGCGCCGATCGCCAATCCCAGGCTCGCCCGCGCCCGCCAGCGCACTGTCCTGCAGGGCGAGCTGCCGAGCCCGCTCAACCCGCCGGCCGGCTGCCCCTTCAACTCCCGCTGCCCGATCGCCCAGGACCGCTGCCGGGTCGAGAAGCCGGCGCTGCGGCCGGTCGGCAACGGCGCGCAGGCAGCGTGCCATTTCGTCTGATTTGGCTATGATCCGAGCCATGAGACTGCCCGCCCTTGTCACTGCCCTGCTCGCCTTCTCCGGCGCCGCTTCTGCCCAGACCATGGAGTTCGCCTGCCCCGACCCGGGCACGACCTTCACCTACGACAGCGGCGTCAAGGTCGTGGCGCGCGGCCGCGAGGGCATGGACTGCACGATGGATCGCGTGGGCGGGAAGCCCTTCAAGCTGCGGGCGCTGCTGTTCGACAATCCCTCGGCCGACGGTGCCGACCTCACCGCCTATATCGCCGCGCTGCGCCCCGAGCGCCTGTGGCCGCTCGAGGTCGGCAAGAAGATCGAGGCGAGCTACAAGGTCGGCAGCGGCACGTGGACCTACCAGCTCGCCGTGGCCCGCTACGAGCGGCGCACCGGGCCGGGCGACAAGATGATCGACACGTTCCTGATCGAGATGCTCGAGACCGGCGACAAGGGCCAGCGCTCGATCTCGCGCTGGTGGATCTCCCCCGCCGACAAGTTCGCCATCCGCTACGATTTCAGCAACGGCGCCGGCAAGGCCAACCGTGCGGTCGTGACCGAGGTCACGAAGTAGGCACGGGGCGACGCTGCGCTACAGCTCGCGCCGGTCAACCGATCCCAGATCGGGGTGGGGCACCTGCGCCATCTCTAGAGTCTTTCCGGACGAGACAGAATCATCACCACCAACCTCATGCTGAGGAGCGCTCCGCAGGAGCGCGTCTCGAAGCATGGGCACGAGCACCGCGTCTGGTGCCCACCCTTCGAGACGGCCGCTCTGCGGCCTCCTCAGGGTGAGGTGGATTGGTCAATCTGAGCCGGAAAGACTCCAAGTCGAGGTGCCGATGCGGCTGCGCCCCCGCGTGTCGTGTCGCCGATGCTTCCGACGACACAATCAAAGACCGAGCCGATAGAACCTCGATGCCGTGTCGTGGAACAGGTCGGCCTTCTCCGCCGCGCTCGCGCCCTGCGCCAGTCTCTTGCAGGCGTTCCAGAACACGCCGTAGCCGTAGGAGCCCTTGTCGACGGGGAAGTTGCTTTCGAACATCGCGCGGCTGGGGCCAAACGCAGCAATGCAAGTTTCCACATAGGGCCGCCAGGCGGTGGCGAGCTGCTCCGAGCTGGGCGGCAGCTCGCCTTCATGGACGTCGAAGCCGAACATCTTCATGCCGAGACCGCCCAGCTTCACATGAACGTTGGGGCACGCCGCCAGCTCGCGAATGCGGGCGCTCCAGTCGGCGAACACCTCGTCGCGCTTGCCCTTGTAGCGGCCAAGTCCGATCGGGCCGCCGACATGATTCATCACGATCGGCGTCGCCGGAAAGGCGCGTGCCAGATCGACCACATCGCCGAGCTGGGGATGGAAGGCCCAGGCGTCGAAGCTGAGACCGAGCGGCGCCAGTTGCGCGAAGCCCTCGCGCACGCGCTTGTCGAGCAGCAGCCCCTGCGGCCGGACGAATGTAGCGCCCCACTGCGCCTGGTCCGGATCGCTAGACGCGATATAGCGGATGCCACGGAACCGACCGCCGCCCGCCGCGATCATCGCCTCGAGCACCTCGGCCACCCTTGCCCCCAGCATGAGGTCGGCATGCCCCACGATGCCGGCGCAGAGGCGCGGCTTGCCGTAGCCGCCACTGGCGCTCATCGCAGCGACCCCGTTCGCGAACTCGATCTCGCCCACCGGCCGCATCTCCTCAGGCCCGCCGGCGCGATACATCGACAGCCACTCCAGATAGACGGTGGCGACGATGTTGTGGCCGCTGCCGATATCCTTCAGCAGGTCCGACATAAGGTATTTGCCGCTCTCCGGCCGGTCGATCAGGTGATGGTGCGGATCGACGATCGGCAAAGCGGGATCGAGCGGGTCCTCCTGGCGGCGGCCGAGCCATTCCTCGCGTATGGCCAGGTGCGAGCTGATCTGCGCGCTGATCGTGGACGACATCGCTTCCTCCCTCAGTAGCTCGGCTTGGTCGAGAACGGCGTCAGCTGCAGCTCGTGCGTCCAGACCGACCGGTCCTGCGTGTGAAGGTAGTAGAAGGCCTCGGCGATCTTCACCGGGTTCATCACCTGCTCGGGATTCTGCCGGGCGCGCGGCAGGGCGTGGGTGCCGGGCGAATCGATGAGGCCGTCGATCACGACATTGGCGACATGCACGCCATGCTCTGAATATTCCTCGGTGAGAACCTGGGCCAGCGTGCGCATCATCACCCGCGGATAGTAGAGCGATTGGCCCGTCATCCGCTTTCGCCCGCGCAAAGAGCTCGAATTGTTGGAAAAGAAGAACGATCCCTCGCCGCGCTTGCGCATCGCCGGCAGGACTTCCTTGGCGACCAGGAACGGGCCGCGGCTGGCGATGTGCTGGGCGGTGTCGAACATCTCCACCGGGATGTGTTCGAGCAGCTCCTTTTCGGGCGGCAAGTCGCGGCCTTCGAGATAGCCCGCATTGTAGACCACGACGTGCGGATCGCCGGCGTCGTTACGGATCGTGGCGAAGGCCGCGGCGACCGACTCCTGCCGTGAGAGATCGAGCTCGACGATGGTGCAGTCGCCGCCCTGCGTCCGGATCGCCGCTTCGAGCGCCGATGCGTTGGCGGCGGTTCGGGTCGTCAGCACGACGAAGAACCCCTCGGCCGCGAACTTCTGGGCGATGGCGCCGCCGATGCCCCAGCGCACGCCGACCGGCAGATCGCTGTCGTCCACCGCCTGGCCATGGGCCAGCCTGGTGTTGCGGCCATCGGCCTGCCATTTCGACGTCGCGCCGATGACCACGGCGACCGGCTTGCCGTTGGTGTTCTTTGCCATTTGGACTGCTCCCTACCTGATCGCGATACTCCTAGGGATGCCAGCGAATGGAAAGGGCTAGGCCACGGACCCCGGATCGGTGTTGGCGCCGCAGATGAGCGTCGCGACACGCTCGCCTGGCGCGGGGCGATAGGCGCCGGCGCGCAATGCGGCGAGGCCGGTGGCGCCGGCCGGTTCGGCGACGATGCGCAGCTCGTCCCACAACGCGCGCTGCGTCTCGCGCACGGCGTCGTCTGTGACCAGCACGGAGTCGCGGACCAGCGTGCGGGCGACCTCGAAGTTGGGCGTGCCGATGCGGCTGGCGCCCAGCGCGTCGGCGGCGATGCCGGAGATCGCGACGTCGACCGGCTTCCCGGCCTTCAGCGCCTCGTGCAGCGTCGGCGTGCCTTCGGTCTCCACGGCGACGATCTTCTTCACAGCGCCGATCGCCGCGGCGCAGCCGGCGATCAGGCCGCCGCCACCGACGGCGATCAGCAGCGTGTCGAATTCCGCCCGTTCGGCGAATTCCAGCGCGACACTGCCGGCGCCGGCGAACACGACCTCGTCCTCATAGGCCGGCACGATCAGCGCACCGGTCTCCGCCGCGCGGGCTTCGGAGGCGGCGCGCGCTTCGGCATAGACCGCGCCAATCTGGTTCACGACCGCGCCGTAGCTGCGCAGCCGCGCGACCTTGGCGGGTGCTGCGATGGTCGGCACAAAGATCTCGGCCTTGTGACCCAGAGCACGGGCGGCATAGGCCGCGGCGGCGCCGTGATTGCCGCCCGATGCGGCGACGATGCCGGCCGCCGGAACCTTAGAGGCGAGCAGCTTGTGGAACGCGCCACGGCCCTTGAACGAGCCGCTGACCTGCAGCGATTCGAGTTTCAGTGCCAGCGGTGCCGTCACGCCCAGCGAACCGGGGCTGAGTTCGATTACCGGTGTTCGGCGCACATGCGGACGGATCAGGCCCCAGGCGGCCTCGACTTCTTTTCGGGAGATCATGGTGTTCGTCTTCCTGTTCCTCCCCCGTCATCGGGCAGGGCTATCGGACGTGAAGTATTCCGTCGTCTCGACCGGAGCGCGCAGCGCGGAGTGGAGAGACCTCTTTTCCAGTTATAGCTATCAAATCGAGGAAAAGAGGTCCCTCCACTCCGCTTCGCTCCGGTCGGGACGACGGGGTGAGCAGGCTACATGCATAGCCCTGAGTCTGCGGCGGAGGCGGTTACTTCTGGCAGGCCGGGACGTGGCGCAGGTAGTGGTCGAAGTCGGGCGTGCTGGCGCGCGGGTCCTTGGCTTCCTCGTCGTAGCGGCGCAACCGCACGGCTTCGGCGTGATAGGGATTGGCGCGGAACTCCTCGACCTCGTCGGCCGACATCAGGCCGCCCTGCAGCTTCAGGCTACGCACCGAGTCGGGCGCCAGCTTGCCGAAATAGTCGGACTCGACGGTGCAGAGATAGCGCTTGGCCGTCACGTGCAGGCGCACCGGCTCGCTAACGGCGGGACCGAAGCGCTCGGCCAGCCATTTCGCGCCCAGCTCCTCGTGCACGTCGTCGACGCCGCGCGCGGCGGGATCCTCGCCGAGCTTATGGATCATGTGGCCGACATCATGCAGCAGCGAGGCCAGCACCGTGGCCGGCGGTGCGCCGTCGGCCTCGGCCAGTGCCGCCGCCTGCAGCGCATGTTGGAGCTGGTTGATCTCGGAGAGGCCGTAGCGCCGCGTGGCGCGGCCCACGAAGATATCCAGGAGTTCCTGGCGCAGCGGATCGCTCATGCGTTCTTTTTACCATGAACCGGCGCGTAACCGGGAATCATCGAAAGCGCCTGCTTCAGGGGCTCGGCCTGCCACGCGCGCGTAACAAAATCGCCATGCATGTCGAGCCCGCCGGTGGGCCCCACGAAGGAAACGGTGCCGGGCGACAGGCTCTTCGGAACTGTCCGGGTGAAGGGGATGCGCCGCTTGGTCAGCAGCCCCTGCAGCGCCGCGTTCTCGTCTTTGGTCGAATCGGTGAAGGCGCTCAGCAGAAAGGCCTGCTGGCGGCGGGCGGCGAACCAGGCCGCGAACTTGTCCTCGTCGCCGTAGAGCGCGTCCAGCAGGATCAGACCCTTCACGCGATGGTTGGCCCCGCCCCGCTGCAGCGCATAGGCCGCCGACAGGTACCCGCCGCTATAGGCCACGATCACCACCGACGCGAGATTGAAGCCGCGGCCGGCGCTCTGGCTGCCGTAGAGCCGCATCAGCCGTTCGGCTGCCTCGTCGAGATAGCGGGCGAAATGTCCGCCGCGCCAGAAATTGCCGGCGCTGGAATCCAGCGCGTCGAGCGCGAGCTGCGGCGCCACCAGTGCGATGTTCTGCCCCGACTCCGCGATCTGCTGCGGCACGGCCTGGCGCAGCGCCACGTCGCGCTCCAGGGTGGCGCCCTGTCCGTGGAGGAAGAGGACGATCAGGACCGGCCGCGTCGGGTCGAAGCCCTGCGGCAGGTAGAGCAGCGAGCGGCGGTCGCTGTAGGCCACCTCTTCCCAATAGACGTCGCCGCGGCCCGTCGTGTGGCCGCGCCGCTTGCCGTCGCGCGCATCGAGGAACGGCTTGGTCGTATCGGGGATGAGGCCGCGATAGGGGAAAGGCGAGCTGTCGAAGGCGACGAGCTGTGTCTTCGCCTCTTTCAGGCCCGGCGGCGGCGCAGGCGCTGCGGGCTTGGCCGCATGCACCGCTGCAGGCTTGTCAGTGGGCTTGGCGGCAGGCTTGGTCGCCTGCCGCTTCGAGGGCTTCTTGGGCTGGGCGTGCGCAGCGGTCGGCATCAGCAGAGCCCCCAGCAACAGCGCCCGCCGCTTCACGCGGCGGAGGGCCGCCCCGCCCCCGGAAGCGGCATCAGCACGGAGAAGAACGTCGGCAGCGCGATCAGGTAGGCGAAGGCGCCGACCAGCACCACGGCCGGCAAGCCGAAGCTGGTCGCCACGATCGGCACCAGCGCGGCGCCGATGACCGAGAAGCAGCCGTTGATGCCCCAGGCCCACAGGAACATGTGGTCCTTGCCGAGGCGGCCGAGCGTCGTCATCGCCGTCGGCATGGGGAAGCCCATGAGGAACGCCGGCGGGAAGATGATCAGCAGGCAGAGGGCGATACGCAGCGCGTAGGGCAGCGTGCCGATCCAGTCGAGCGCGTAGTCGATGGTGAAGGCATAGGTCACCAGGATCGCGAAGATCGCCAAAAAGACCTTGGGCATGAAGGTGCGCGACCGGTCGAGGAAGCGTTCGGAGTAGAAGCTGCCGATACCGGAGAAGACCAGCATGCCGGTGATCAGCACCGACGCCGAGACCGTGGCGTTGGAGAGCGCCAGGATGAAGTGGGAGATCATGCCCACCTCGACGATGATGTAGCCGAGGCCGAGGCACAGGAAGTAGATCATCGTGCCGGCCTTGCCGGGATAACGGCTGAAGATCGTGCGCCAGCCGAACACCACCGGGAACAGGACAAGGGTCAGCGCGAAGACGGTGGCGATGCCCAGCGTCGCCCACAGCAGCAGGTAACCCCATTCGTCCTGCACCAGTTCGAGCCGGTCGGTGAACTTCAGCAGGTCCGGCACCTTGATGTAGGCGGCGAAGTACGGCTGGTGGTTGGTCAGGATGCGCGTGTCGAAGACATACTCGTCCGCGACCTTCTGCCAGCCACCGTCGATCAGGTAGTGCCAGGCGAGGCGGCCGAGGACGGTCGCCGGCACCTTGGGCGTGGGTGGTGCAGCGTCGGTCGGAGCGGCACCAGGCGCCGCATCGGTCGTCATGCCGGGCGGCGGCTTGTCGTTGGGCTCGGTCTCCGCCGGCGCCGTCGGATCGACGGCATGGCCGGTGAAGAAGAACTGGTCGCGATAGTCCTGCAGGATCTGCTTCAGGTCGGACGTGTCGACCTTGAGGCCGGGATAGTAGATCTCGTCGAACGACATCGCCTTGGTGTGGGCGTTGAGCAGTTCGATCTCCGCTGCCGTGAAGCCGTCGCGCTTGTAGAGCACGGTCGCGGTCGAGAGGTAGGACGAGACGACGTAGAACTTCTGGGCGATGTCCTTGCCGCCATCGACGTCACGGGCCGCGGCGACCATCGTGGCATAGAGCTTCAGCACCGACTTCGGCGGCTCTTCCTTGTTCCACAAGGTCACCGACAGGACACCGGCCGGCGCCAGGGCGCGCATGTAGGCGCTCATCGCCTCGCGGCTGTAGGAATACTTCTCGACGATCGAGAAGCCGCCGGGGCTCGACAGGCCGGCCGAATCGGCCAGCGACAGGTCGATCACGTCGTAGCGGTTCTTGGTGTGGGAGACGTAGAGGCGGCCGTCATAGTCGACGACGTTGACCTTGGGATTGTTCAGGATGTCGCCGGTGAAGTCCCGCAGGTACTTGTCCTCGCGGAAGGCCGTCAGCAGCGCGGGATTGCCCTCGGCCACCGTGACCTGGCTGGAACCCGACTTCAGCGCCACCGCCGTCGAGATGCCGCCGCCGAACTGGACCACGAAGGTCTTCGGGTCCTTCTTCAGCAGGTACGGGTAGTACATCGGCAGGAACCGGAAGTAGGCCGTCTCGTCGGCCGGCAGGTCCTTGATGATGCCGGCAGGCCCCTCGGAATCGATGTAGAGGCCGAGATAGGCGTTCGACGGCATCTTCTTCAGGTTGAAGGCCGCGTTGTCGGACTGGCCCGGCGCGAAGTGCAGGTAGGAGCTGGAATAGACCTCGATGTAGCCGAACGGCGAGGCGCGCTCGTAGACGCGCACGGCGTCGGGGAACTTGCGGGCGTAGGAGACGCCCTTGTAGTCGGAGACGGCAAGCTTCGGCACCTTCAGCACCTGCGGTGCGAAGTGGTGCACACCGGCCGACAGGATGGCGACGATGACGATGGCGAGGGTGCCCTTGCGGTCGCCCAGCGCCACGAACCACAGCACGCCGCCGGCCAGCCACAGGATCAGCGGCGCCATGATGAGGTCGTCGGGCCGCCAGGCATACATCGCCAGCAGCACGGTGAGGCCGCACAGGCCGGAGCCGACGAGATCGGCGAAGTAGACGCGGCTGAAGGTCTTCTGCGCCTTCAGGAAGATCACGCCGAGATAGAGGGCGCCCGCCAGGAACGGCAGGAAGTAGAGGACGAAGTTGGCGAACAGGCGCCACTTCTGCATCGGGTCGGAGATCAGGAAGATCGCGTTGAACGGCACTTGCTGGGCGGCGAGGTTGCACACCACCATCAGCGGCCCGAAGGCCAGCAGCGCGCCCTTGACCGAGCCCACCCAGTGCCGCTCGAACCAGCTCTTGCCCACGCACATCACGGCGCTGGTGAGACCGAAGCCGAACATGGCGAGGCTCACCACCAGCGAGCCGAAATGGGCCCAGCTGCCGACCGAGAACACGCGCATGATGCCGATCTGCAGCGCGATGATGCTGCCGGCGACCAGGCCTACGGACAGATAGAAGGAGAGCGGCGGGCGATGATCGAGATCGACCGTGATGGACAAGGGAGATCTCCGTTGTTCTTGTTGGATCGCTTTGTGCGATCTCCAGAGGGGTAGCTGGCAGAAAGTCTCGGTCGAGCCCCAAAGCTCGTGTCATCCCGAACGCAGTGAGGGATCCTTCACTGCGCCCGATCGAGGATCCCTCGCTACGCTCGGGATGACACCATTATCTGGGTGTCATCCGCGGGCGCCGTCCGCACAACCGTTAACGGTTGTGCGTGCCGACGATCTTGTCGCCTTCGAGCTTGGTGAAGGGCACGAACGGCACGATCTTGCCGCCGTAGATGTCCTCGCGGCTCGTCGTGATGGAGCCGTCGGCGCCCTGGGTCTTGGTCACCTTGAGCACGCGCTGCGCGCCCGGCGGGCCGACCGGGATCACCATCAGGCCACCGGACTTGAGCTGCTGCAGCAGCGGCGGCGGGACGTGGTCGATGCCGCAGGTCACGATGATCTTGTCGAACGGGGCCGCATCTTCCCAACCATAGAAGCCGTCGGAGGCCTTGGTCTTGATGTGCTTGAACTCGGTGTAGCCCTTGTCGATCAGCTTGTCGTAGAGACCGCGCGTGCGCTGGGCGAGCGGGGCGATGATCTCGATCGTGTAGGCATTCTCGGTGAGGTTGGCGATGTACGCCGACTGCACGCCCGAACCGGTACCGATCTCGAGCACCTTCTCGCCGCGCTTCACGTCGATGACGTTGGTCATGCGGCCCTGCACGTGCGGGCCGGACATGGTCACGCCGTAGCCGATGTCGAGGAAGGCGTGCTCGTAGGCGCGCTTGTGAATCGCCGGGCTGATCGCCGAGAATTCCTCGCGCGGGGTGAGCAGGAAGGCGCGCATGGTCGCCTGGCCCCAGATGTCCTTGTTCTTGATCAGCGCCTGGAAGCGATCCCAGCGCTGGCCGAGGAACACCGGGTCTTCACCGCGGGCCTTGCCCCAGGCGATGAAGTTCTCGCGCGAATCCATCGGCGGGTTGAGGTCCCAGCTGTAGGGCTTGATCGTGGCGGCGATGGCCGGGGCGGCCAGGGCACCGGCGGCGAGCGCAACCGAGCCGGAGACGAAAGTACGTCTCTTCAAGATATTCCTCCTTGGCGCGGACACATTGAGAGAGGGAGAAACCACCGGAATTGCCCGGCGATTCGGGGCGGCCGCACGTCAAATAGATACGGGAATTGTGGCGGATTTGCCAGCGCGGCCATGCTAGGGGATCGGTAACAAATACGAATCAAGGGAGGACATGATGACCCGAATTCTGACCCGCCGCGCCGCCTTGGGCGCGGCCGCCGCGCTGCCTGCCGCCGCCCTGCTGCCGCGTGGCCTGCAGGCCCAGGCTGCCTGGAAGCCGACCCAGAACGTCCGCATGGTCTGCCCGGCCGCGCCCGGCGGGACGACGGACATCGCGGCCCGCCTGCTGGCCGCCTATCTCACCGAGGCCTGGGGCCAGTCCTGCGTCGTCGACAACAAGTCGGGCGCCGGCGGCGTCATCGGCTCGACCGAGGTCGTCAAGTCGGCACCGGACGGCAACACAATCCTGATGGGCAATATCGGCCCCCAGTCGATCGCCTACTCGCTGTATCGCAACATGCCCTACACGCCGGCCAGCCTGATCCCGGTGTCCAATGCCATCACCGCGCCCAACGTGCTGGTCGTCCACCCGTCGGTCCCGGCCAAGACGGTGCCGGAGTTCGTGGCCTGGCTGAAGGCCCAGAACGGCAAGGCCTCCTACGCCTCGTCCGGCACCGGCCAGTCCCCCCATCTCTGCGGCGCCTGGTTCCTGCAGCTCACGGGCACAAAGGCCGAGCACATCCCCTATCGCGGCGCCGCCCCGGCCCTCACCGACCTGACGGCCGGCGTCACCCAGTTCTTCTTCGACAACCTCACGACCGCCATCGAGTTCGTGCGCGCGGGCAAGCTCAGGGCGCTGGGCCTCACCTCGGCGCAGCGCAATCCGTTGACGCCCGACCTGGTGCCGATCTGCGAGACCATGCCGGAGCTGAAGCCGTTCGACGTCTCGACCTGGTTCGGCGTCTTCCTGCCGGCCGGGACGCCTAAGCCCATCGTCGATTCGCTCAACGCCCAGATGAAGGGGTGGCTCGCCGACCCGAAGACCCTGGAGCGCATCAAGACCATGGCGGGCTTCCCCGCCTACGGCACGCCCGACCAGTTCAACGCCTTCGTCAACGCGCAGATCGCGCAATGGAAGGGCGTCATCGACAAGGAAGGGCTGAAGCTCGACGTGAACTGATCGTTCACATGATCTGGTTCACCACGCCGCCATCGACCCGCATCGCCGCGCCCGAAGTTCCGGACGCGGCCTCGCTGCACAGATAGACGCCCAGCGCCGCCACCTCCTCCGACGAGGTGAAGCGGCGGATCAGCGTGGTCGGCCGGAAGTCGCACAGGAAGCCCGCCTCGATCTCCGCGACGCTCACGCCCGAGGCCGCGGCCCGCTCCGCGCGCATCCGGTCGGTATTCTCCGTATGGGTCGGGCCGGGCAGCAGGGCGTTCACCGTGACCCCCGTGCCCGCGAGTTCCATGGCGAAGCCGCGCGACAGGGAAAGTTGCGCGGTCTTGGTCATGCCGTAGTGGATCATCTCCTTCGGGATGTTCAGCGCCGATTCGCTGGAGACGAAGACGATACGGCCCCAGCCACGCCCGGCCATTCCCGGCGCGTAGTGGCGCGTGAAGCGCACACCGCTCATGACGTTGACCTCGAAGAAGCGCTGCCATTCGCCGTCGTCGATCTCGAAGGCCGGTTTGCGGCCGTAGATTCCGAGATTGTTCACCAGGATGTCGATCTGCGGCACCTTGCCGAACACGATCCCGGCGCCTTCCGCCGTGGCGCAATCCGCGGCGATTCCCGTGGCCTTGGCTTCCGGCACCGCTTTCTTCAGCCGCCTCAACGCGTCGTCGACGCTCGCCTGCCCGCGGCCGGTGATGACCACGCTCGCCCCTTCCGCGGCGAGGCCCTTGGCGATGGCGTAGCCGATGCCGGCCGTCGAGCCCGTGATGAGCGCATGCTTGTTGGCGAGTCCCAGATCCATGCTTTCCTTCCTTCAGGGCCGTCCCATGAGATGCGATGTCCCCTTCAGCCGATAGCCGAGGCGCTCGTAGAAAGCCCGCGACCTGTCGCGATCGATGCGGGTGTAGAGTGCGGTCGACGTCAGATTGCGGCTGGTAGCCCAGGCTTCCGCCTCGCGCATCAGCGCCTCGCCAACGCCGGTGCTGCGTCGCTCGGCTTCGACCACGAGGGCCTGCACGACGACGTCGCACGACTTCTCCAGAGCCGGCCGCACGAACGCATGGAGCACGCCGACGACGCCTCCATCTTCTTCGGCGACGAAGATCCGGTGATCCGGCGTGGCCACGACCCTCTCGAAGCGCGCCTGGAATTCCAGCGGATCGACGGGGTAGCCCAATTGCCCGATCAAGCGATGAACGGTCGCAAGGTCGTCCTTGCCGGCGTCACGAACGATCATATGGTCGTGGCCTTACGTAGGGTTGCGGGTGTCAATGCACGGTAGGCGGCGCTCCGGGCCTTGCCAAGCGGCGGCCCGCGCTTAATATCAGCACTCTGATATATGGAGTCGCCGATGTCCCAGCCCCGCCTCACCTACGATGCCTTCGCGAAGATCGCGCCCGTCGCGCAGCAGTCGCTGATCGCCATGGGCCGGCAGGCCGACGAGTCGGGCATCGACAAGCAGATCATCGAACTGGTGAAACTGCGCGTCTCGCAGCTCAACAACTGCGCCTTCTGCCTGCAGATCCATCTCAACGTCTCGCGCAAGCTCGGCCTGGCGCAGGAGAAGCTCGACCTGGTGGCCACGTGGGAAGAGGCCGGCATCTTCTCCGAGCGCGAATGCGCGGCGTTGGCATGGGCCGAGACGCTGACGCGCCTGGTGGGCCAAAGCGTGCCGGACGCGGCCTACGAGGCGGTGCGCCGACACTTCAGCGAGGAAGAGGTCACCTTCCTCTCGGTCTCGATCGCCACGATCAACGCCTGGAACCGGCTGGGCGCCGCCTTCCGCTTCGCACCGCCGATTCCGAAAGCCGCGAAGGCGGCCGCCTAAGGCTCGCTACCTCGCAGGTAATTGCCCGTGCCCGCACCTGCGGCCGAAGCTCGCCGGCATGTGGATCGCCATTGCCCTGCCGCTCGCCTTCGCCGTCGTCGGCGCCATTCACCTGATGCCGATCGCGCCGGTCTTCCTGCCCGAGACGCTGCAGCGCCTCTACGGCATCGCGCCGACCGACACGACGATGCTGGTGCTGATGCGCCATCGCGCGCTGCTGCTGGGGCTGGTCGGCATCCTTTGCCTGTGGGCCTGCTGGTGGGCGCCGATACGACCGGCCGCGCTGCTGGCGGCGGCGATCAACGTCGTGGGTTTTCTCGCCTTCTATGCGCTCTACGGCAATCCGGCCGGCGCGCTCAGGGTCATCGCCATCGCCGACCTCATTGCGCTACCGTTCCTCGTCTTCGCCGCCTGGGCGACCCTGGCTCGCTAGGGAAATATTGCAACTGACAATCGTTCGCATGTCGGCTAGAAGTGCTGTCATGCCTGACATCACCCATGCGCGCGAGCCTCGCCTGCTCGCCCTCGACGAATTGCTGTCCCGCCGTTCGGTGGGCCAACTGCAGGAGCCGGCGCCCCAAGGCACCGACCTCGACCTGATCCTCGATGCCGGCTTGCGGGCGCCCGACCATGGGCGGCTAAAACCCTGGCGCTTCGTGATCATCCGCGGCGACGCCCGCCTCGCCTATGGCGAGAAGCTGGCCGAAGCCGTCGCCGTGCGCGACCCGGCCAATGCCGCGACGCTCGCCGAGCGCTATCGCGCCTGGGTGCGGCGCACGCCGATGCTGATCGCCGTCGGCGCCATCGTGAAGCCGGGCAACATCCCCGAGATCGAGCAGCTGCTCGCTGCCGGCGCGGCGGCGATGAACATGCTGAACGCCGCGCACATGCTGGGCTACGGCGCCATGTGGGTGACCGGCCCGAATTCCTACGATCCGAACGTGAACCGGCTGCTGGGCTTCGAGGCGCCGTCGCGCCTCGTCGGCCTCCTCACCGTCGGCACGCCCGCCCCCTCGACCGCCCCGGTTCCGGCGCGGCCCGACCGGGCCGCGCACGTTACCGAATGGACCCCTTAAGCTAGGCGGCGCTCTTCAGCTTGCCGGCGGCGTCGAGCGCCTGCGAGAGATCGGCGAGGATATCGTCGATATGCTCGATGCCGACCGACAGGCGCACATAGCCGTCGGACACACCGGTCGCCAGCTGCTCCTCGACGGAGAGCTGCGAATGCGTGGTCGAGGCCGGGTGGATCGCCAGGCTGCGTGAATCGCCGATATTGGCGACGTGGTAGAGGAGCTTCAGCGAATCGATGAAGCGCCGCCCCGCCTCACGACCGGCCGCCAGCTCGAAGCCGACCAGCCCGCCATAGCCACCCTTGAGATAGGCGTCGGCTCGACGGCGCGTCTCGCCCTTCTGCTGCGACGGGTGGATGACCTTCGCGACCTCGGGCCGCTTGGCCAGGAAGTCGGCGACGGCCTGCGCGTTCTTCACATGGCGCTCCATGCGCAGCGCCACCGTCTCGATGCCCTGCAGGATCAGGAAGGCATTGAACGGCGACAGCGCCGAGCCGAGGTCGCGCAGCAACGTGGTGCGCGCCTTGATGATGTAGGCGACCGGGCCGATCGGCTTCACCGCTTCGACCCAGACGGCACCGTGATAGCTGGGATCGGGCGTGTTCAGCGCCGGCTGGCGCTTGGGATGCGCGGCCCAGTCGAAGTTGCCGCCGTCGACGATCAGGCCCGCGATCGAGGTGCCGTGGCCGCCGAGATACTTGGTGCCGGAATAGACGACGACCGCCGCGCCGTGATCGAGCGGCCGCGTCAGGATCGGCGCCGCCGTGTTGTCGACGATCAGCGGAATGCCGAGCGGCCGGCCGATGTCGGCCACTTCCTTGATCGGGAAGACCGCGAGCTTCGGGTTGGGCAGCGTCTCGGCATAGTAGGCGCGCGTGCGATCGTCGGTGGCGCGGGCGAAGGCCTGCGGATCGGACGGATCGACGAAGCGGACCTCGATGCCCTGGTCCCTCAGCGTGTGGGCGAACAGGTTCCAGGTGCCGCCATAGAGGTCGGTCGAGCTCACGACATTGTCGCCGGCCTTGGCGATGTTCTGGAGCGCGAAGGCCGAGGCCGCCTGCCCGGAGCTCACCGCCAGCGCGGCCGCACCGCCCTCGAGTGCGGCGATGCGCTGCTCCAGCACGTCGACCGTGGGATTGCCGATGCGCGTGTAGATGTTGCCGAGCTCCTTCAGCGCGAACAGGTTCGACGCATGCTCGGTGTCGCGGAACTGGTACGAGGTGGTCTGGTGGATCGGCACCGCGACCGAACCGGTCGTGGCATCGGCGCGCCAGCCGGCGTGCAGCGACAGGGTCTCGGGATGGCGGGAATTGCTCATGATGGGCCTCGCTCGTTTGCGACGAGCAACCTCATGGCAGCTTGCGTCGCAGTCAAAAGGAATGGCTGCCGACGCCCGACTGTTGGACGACAGGTCCGGCCTGTGAGCCGCGACCCGGGAAGGAAATCCTTCTCCTCCGGGCTTGTCGAGTCCCGAAAGGGGTAACCAGAGGCCTGCTTATCGTCCTGGCGGCGGGAAGGCCGGTGGCGCGGGGTTGGGCTGGTTGAGCCCGCCGATCGGCACTGGCGGCGGAAGATCTTCCTGACGCCAGCCGCCGCCCAGCGCCTTCACCAGGTTCGCGCTGGCGACGAGACGAGCGAGGCGGATGGTGAGCAGGGACTGCTCGGCGGAGAGAGCCGCAGCCTGCGTCTGCACCACCGTCGTGTAAGGCACGGTGCCGACGAGATACTGATTGAGCGACAGCCGCTCGGCTTCGCGGGCGGCAGCGACGGCGGCGCGCTGCACCCGTTCCTGCGCGACCAGGATGCGCTGTTGCGCCAGCGCGTCCTCGACCTGCTGGAACGCCGTCAGGATGGTCTGGCGATAGGTCGCGACCGTGGCGTCGTAGCTGGCGCGGGCGCCCTGCACCTGTGCGGCCATCGCGCCGCCATCGACCAGGGTGCCGGCAATCTGCGGCCCGACCGACCAGGCGGCCGTGCCGAGCTGCAGCAGCGAGCCCAGGCCGCCGCTCAGGAAGCTGATGGTCGCCCCCAGCGAGATCTGCGGATAGAAGGCGCCCTTGGCGACGCCGATCTGCGCATTGGCCGCCGCCATCTGGCGCTCGGCCGAGGCGATGTCGGGCCGCCGCTCCAGCAGGGTCGAGGGAACGCCCGAATCGACGGTCGGCACGGTGAGCTGGGTCTTGCCCGGCTCGATGGTCACCTCCGACGGCGCCTTGCCGACCAGCAGCGCGATTGCATGTTCCAGCAGCGCCCGGTTGATGCTTTCGTTCACGAGCTGCGCGCGCGTCTGTTCGTACTGGGTCTGGGCCTGCGCGAGGTCGACTCGCGAGACGATGCCGGCATCGACCTGATTCTGCGCGATCTGCATCGAGCGCTGGTAGGCCGCGACGGCTGCCTCGTAGAGCCGCTTGCGATCGTCGGAGATGCGCAGCGAGGCGTAGTTCGTCACGAGGTCGGTCTGGGCCGACAGGCGGGCATTGGCGAGATCGGCGTCGCTCGCCTGCGCCGATGCCGAATCGCTCTCGACCTGGCGGCGCAGGTTGCCCCACAGGTCGATCTCCCAGTTGAGGGTGAAGCCGGTCGAGTACTGGCCGATCGTGGAATCGAAGCGCTGCACCGTCGAGGTGCCGCCGGCGGCCGTCGTGCCGCGCAGGCCGCCCGTGCCGGTCTGCTGCGCCGAGCCGGTGCCCGAGATGCTGGGATAGAGCGCCGACTGGTCCTGCCGGATGATCGCCCGCGACCGGCGATAGTTGGCCTCGAAGATCTTGAGGTTCTGGTTTGACACGTCGATCTGCGCCGCGAGGCTGTCGAGCGTGGGGTCGCCGTAGACCCGCCACCACTGCCCGCGATCGGCACCGTCGTTCGGCTGGGCCGGCTTGAAGAGCGAAGCAGCACCAGGCGGCAGCTCGGCTTCCTTGTATTGCGGCGCCACGGGGCTGGCCGGCGGCGGGCGCTCGTAGTCGGGCCCGACGAGGCAGCCTGAAACGAGCACGACGGGGAGAAGCGCCGCGATGCGCCTCATGCCGGCACCCCGGTACCCATGGCGCGCGCGACGCGGCTCGGCTGGTCGCGATCACGGCGGCGGAAACGGTCGAGATACAGATAGATCACGGGTGTGGTGTACAGGGTCAGGATCTGACTCACGATGAGGCCGCCGATAATCGAGATGCCGAGGGGCCGGCGCAACTCCGCGCCGTCGCCGTAACCCAGCGCCAGCGGCAAGGCGCCGAGGATCGCGGCCATGGTCGTCATGAGGATGGGCCGGAAGCGCAGGAGCGCCGCCTGATGGATCGCAACGGAGGGATCGAGTCCCTCGGCGCGTTCACGTTCGAGCGCCACGTCGATCATCATGATGGCGTTCTTCTTCACGATGCCGATCAGCAGTAGCACCCCGATCATGGCGATGATGCTGAACTCCACGCCGGAGAACTGCAGGGCGAGCAGCGCGCCGACCCCGGCCGACGGCAGGGTCGACAGGATCGTGATGGGATGGATGTAGCTCTCGTAGAGGATGCCCAGCACGATGTAGACGGCGGCCAGCGCCGCGAGCACCAGCACGAGCTGGTTGCCCAGCGATTGCTGGAAGGCGCGCGCCGTGCCCTGGAAGGATCCGTGCAGGGTCGTCGGCATGCCGATCTCGCGCATCGTATCGTTCACGTATTGCACGGCATCGCTCAAAGTCTTGCCCGGCGCCAGGTTGAAGGAAACGGTGCTGGCCACGAACATGCCCTGATGGTTCACGGCCAGCGGCGTCGTGCCGTACTCCCAGCGCGTCACCGCCGACAGCGGGACCAGCGTTTCGGGCGTCGTGCTGACCGCCGCTCCCGTCGATGCCGAACCGCGGCCGCTGACGGCGATCTGGTTGGTGCGCAGGTTGCGGACCGCCTGGGCGGGATCGATGGTCGCCGCGCCCGTGCCGGCCGCTCCGGTCGACGTCGAAGTCGTGGTCGAGGAGGCGATGCCGCCCGTCGCCTGCGTACCGCTCAACGCGCCGCCGGATTTGCTGACATAGATGTCCTTCAGCGATTCCGGGCTTTCCCACCATTGCGGGGCCACCTCCATGACCACGTGATACTGGTTCAGCGCATTGTAGATCGTCGAGACCTGGCGCTGACCGAAGGCGTCGTAGAGCGTCGCGGAAATGTTGCGCGTCGAGATGCCGAGACGGCTCGCCGCGTCGCGATCGATGGTCAGGTTGAGCTGCAGTCCGCGCTGCTGCTGGTCGGAATCGACGTCGGTGATCACTGACGTATCCTCCTGCAAGGCCCGCGTGAGTCGCGGCCCCCAGGTATAGAGGTCGGGCAGCGAATCGGCCTGCAGGGTGAACTGGTATTGCGCATTGCCCTGGCGGCCGCCGACGCGGATGTCCTGCACCGACTGCATGAAGAGCATGGCGCCCGGGACCTGGTTGAGCTTCGGCCGCAGCCGCGCGATCACCTGGTCGGCGGTAACATCGCGCTCGCCGAGCGGTTTCAGGGTCGCAAAGATGAAGCCGGAATTCGTCTGGCCGCCGCCGGTGAAGCCCGCAACGCTCTCGATCGCGGGATCCGACCGGACGATCTCGACGAACTGGCGGAACTTCCGGCGCATCGCCTGGAAGGAGATGCTCTGGTCGGCGCGGATGCCGCCCATGAGCCGCCCGGTATCCTGCTGCGGGAAGAAGCCCTTGGGGATCGTCGTGTAGAGGTGGATGTTGAGCAGCACGGTCGCCAGGAAGACGAACATGGTGAGCAGCGGATGGCGCAGCACCAGCCCCAGGCTGCGGCCGTAGAACCACTGCAGCCCGCCCAACCCACGTTCGCTCAGCCGTGCGAAGAAGCCCGGCCTGTGCTCGCCGGGCGTCCGCAGCACATAGGCGCACATCATCGGCGTCGTGGTGAGCGACACGACCATCGAGATCAGGATGGCCATGGAAAGCGTCACGGCGAATTCGCGGAACAGGCGCCCGACGATGCCGCCCATCAGCAGGATCGGGATGAAGACGGCGATCAACGAGATGCTCATCGACACCACGGTAAAGCCGACCTCGCGCGCGCCCTTGAGGGCCGCCTCGATGCGCGACATGCCGGCCTCGATATGGCGGGTCACGTTCTCCAGAACGATGATGGCATCGTCGACCACGAAGCCCGCGGCGATGGTGAGCGCCATCAGCGACAGGTTGTTCAGGCTGTAGCCCAGCAGGTACATGCAGCCGAACGTGGCGACCAAGGACACCGGCACGGTGACCGCCGCGACGAAGCCCGCCCGCGCCGAGCGCAGGAAGGCGAAGGTCACCAGCACCACCAGCAGGACGCCGATGAGCAGCGACATCTCGACTTCCTTGAGGGCCGCGCGGATCGTCGTCGTGCGGTCGCTCACCACCTGCAGCTCGACGTCGTTCGGCATCGAGGCCTGAAGCTCGGGCAGCAGCGCCTTTATCTCGTCGACCGTCTCGATGATGTTGGCGTTGGGCTGCTTGTAGATGATGACCAGCACCGAGCGCTTGCCGTTGGCCTGGCCCTCGTTGCGGATGTTCTCGGTCGAATCGATCACTTCCGCCACGTCCGAGAGCCGGACCGGCGCGCCGTTGCGCCAGGCGATGATCAGCGACCGGTACTCGTCGGCCACGGTCGCCTGGTCGTTGGAATAAAGCTGATAGCGCTGGTTGCCGACCTCGATGGCGCCCTTGGGCGAGTTGGCGTTGGCAGCGGCCAGCGCCGCCCGCACGCTCTCCAGGCCGATGCCGTACTTGTTCAGCGCCGTCGGATTGAGCTCGGCCCGTACCGCGGGCAGCGAGCTGCCGCCCAGCGCCACCTGGCCGACGCCGCTCACCTGGCTGAGCTTCTGCTGCAGGATGTTGGAGCCGGCGTCGAACAGCCGCCCCTGGCCGAGCGTGTTCGAGGTGAGCGCGATCACCATCACCGGTGCGTCGGCCGGGTTGACCTTGCGATACTGCGGATTGCTGCGCAGGTCGGCCGGCATGTCGGCACGGGCCGCGCTGATCGCCGCCTGCACGTCGCGGGCCGCGCCGTCGATGTCTCGCGACAGGTCGAACTGCAGGGTGATGCGCGAATTGCCGACCGTGCTCGACGAGGTGATCTCGCTGACGCCGGCGATTGCGCCCAGCCGCCGCTCGAGCGGCGTCGTCACGCTGGTCGCCACCGTCTCGGGCGACGCGCCGGGCAGGCTCGCCGTCACCTGGATGGTCGGAAAGTCGACCTTGGGCAGCGGCGACACCGGCAGCCCGAAGAAGGCCACGAGGCCGGCCAGCGCCAGCCCGATGGTCAGCAGCGTCGTGGCGACGGGGCGCGCGATGAAGGGCGCCGAAAGGTTCACGAAGTGCCCTTTTCTGCCTCGGCCCGCACCGGATAGAGCGGCGTATCGGCCGGCACGCCGCGGATCCGGCGGCCCAGCCGGTCGAAGGCGAGGTAGATCACCGGCGTCGTGAAGAGCGTCAGGAGCTGGCTGGCGATCAGGCCGCCGACGATGGTGAGGCCGAGCGGCTGGCGCAGTTCCGAGCCAGTGCCGGAGCCCAGCATCAGCGGCAGGGCGCCGACGAGCGCCGCGACGGTGGTCATCAGGATCGGCCGGAAACGCAGCAGGCAGGCCTGGTGAATCGCCTCCTTCGGCGCCTTGCCCTCGTTGCGCTCGGCGTCGAGGGCGAAGTCGATCATCATGATCGCGTTTTTCTTCACGATGCCGATCAGCAGCACGATGCCGATGATGGCCACGATGCTGAGGTCGGTGCCCGCCAGCATCAGGGCGAGCAGCGCGCCGATGCCGGCCGACGGCAGTGTCGAGAGGATCGTGATCGGATGGATGTAGCTCTCGTAGAGCACGCCCAGCACGATGTAGACGGTGACGATGGCGGCCAGGATCAGCAGGAGCTGGCTGTCGAGTGACTTCTGGAAGGCCAGCGCCGCGCCCTGGAAGTGCGTCGTGATCGAGCGCGGCATGCCGATCTCGCGCTGGGTGGCGACGATGGCGTCAACCGCCTGGCCCAGGGCAAAGCCTGGCGCCAGGTTGAAGGAGATGGTGGTGGCCGGGAACTGGCCGAACCGGTCGAGGCGCAGCGGCGCGGTGCGTTCCTCGAAGGTGGCGATGGCCGACAGCGGCACCTGCTTCCCACCCGTCGAGCTCGGCAGGTAGAGGTCGTTGAGCGATGCCAGCGAGCGCACCATCTCGGGCTCGACCTCGTAGATGACCCGATACTGGTTCGACTGCGTGTAGACGGTCGAGACGATGCGCTGGCCGAACACGTCGTAGAGCACGTTGTCAATCGTGGCCGCAGTGATGCCGAAACGCGCCGCCGCATCCCGGTCGATGCGGATGAACATCGACAGGCCCTTGTTCTGCAGGTCGCTCGTCACGTCGATGAGCTCCGGCAGCTTCTCCAGCCGATCCATCAGACGCGGCACCCAGGCGTCGAATTCGCCAGCGACGGCCGTTTCCAGCACGAACTGGTATTGCGTTCGGCTGACCGTCGAATCGATCGTGAGGTCCTGGGCCGGCTGCATGTAGAGCGAGATGCCCTGCACGCCCGACGTCTCGCGCTGCAGCCTCCGAATCACCTGGGTCGCCGTCAGCCCGCGCTCGCCGCGCGGCTTGAGGTTGATCAGCATGCGGCCGGAATTGAGCGTCGGGTTGGTGCCGTCGACGCCGACGAACGAGGTCAGGCTGTCGACGGCGGGATCCTTAAGGATCGCCTCGGCCAGCCGGCGCTGGCGCTCGCTCATAGAGGCGAAGGAAACGCTCTGCGGCCCCTCGGTCACGGCCTGGATCAGGCCGGTGTCCTGCACCGGGAAGAAGCCCTTGGGGATCACGATATAAAGCACGACCGTCAGCACCACCGTACCGACCGCGATCAGCAGGGTGAGCGCCTGGTGCCGGAACACCACGATCAGGCAGCGGTCGTAGAAGCGGATCATCCGGGCGAACCAGCCCGTGCCCATCATCTCGGCCTCGGCCGTCGGTTCCTTCTCGGCCGCTGTGCCCGCTGCATGCGGCCGCTGGCGCAGGAACTGGGCGCACAGCATCGGCACAAGGGTGAGCGACACCACGGCGGAGATCAGGATGGTGACAGAGAGCGTGACGGCGAACTCGCTGAACAGGCGGCCGACCACGTCGCTCATGAACAGCAACGGGATCAGCACCGCGATCAGCGAGACGGTGAGCGACACGACGGTGAAGGCGATCTGCTTGGAGCCCCTGAGCGCCGCCTCCTTCGGATCGTCGCCCCGCTCGATATACCTCGCGATGTTCTCGATCATGACGATGGCATCGTCGACCACGAAGCCGGTGGCGATGGTGAGCGCCATGATCGACAGGTTGTTGAGGCTGAAGTCGGCGAGATACATCACCGCCAGCGTGCCGACGAGCGAGAGCGGCACCGAAAGGCTCGGAATCACCGTGGCGCGCGCATCGCCCAGGAAGGCGAAGATCACCGCCACGACCAGGACGACGGCAAAGCTCAGCTCGATCTGCACGTCGCGGACCGAGGCGCGGATGGTCAGCGTGCGGTCGGACAGGACGGTGACGTCCAGCGAGTTGGGCAGTGTCTCGCGCAACGTCGGCAGCAGGTCCTTGATGCGGTCGACGACCTCGATGACGTTGGCGCCGGGCTGGCGCTGGACGTTCACGATCACGGCCTGGGTGTTGTTCGCCCAGGCCGCGATGCGGTTGTTCTCCTGGCCTTCCTCGACCGTTGCCACGTCGCGGATGCGCACCGGCGCGCCGTTGCGATAGGCCACGATGAGGTCGCGGAACGTGTCGGGGTCGGTGATCTGGTCGTTGGCGTTGATGGTGAGCGCGCGCGCCGGCCCGTCGAAATTCCCCTTCGGCGTATTGACGTTGGCGTTGGAGATGACGGTGCGCAGGTCGTCGACGTTGAGGCCATAGGCCGCGAGCGCAGTCGGGTTGGCGCGGATGCGCACGCCGGGCTTCTGGCCACCCTCGAGGTTCACCAGGCCGACGCCGGGCAGCTGCGAGATCTTCTGCGCGAGGCGCGTATCCACCAGGTCATGAACCTTGGTGAGCGGCTCGGTCCTGGAGGTGACCGCGAGCGTCAGCACCGGCGCGTCGGCGGGATTGAACTTGGCGTAGATCGGCGGCGACGGCAGGTCGCCCGGCAGGAGATTGCCGGCGGCGTTGATGGCGGCCTGGACCTGCTGCTCGGCAATGTCGAGCCCGAGCTTGAGGTCGAACTGCAGGGTGATCGACGAGGCGCCGGCCGAGCTGGTCGACGTCATCTGGTTGAGACCCGGCATCTGGCCGAACTGGCGTTCCAGCGGCGCGGTGACGGAGGTCGTCATCACCTCCGGGCTGGCGCCCGGATAGACCGTCAGGACGCGGATCGTCGGATAGTCGACCTGCGGCAGCGCCGACAGCGGCAGGAAGCGATACGCAATGATACCGACCAGCATGATCGCAACCATCAGGAGCGAGGTTGCGACCGGCCGTTCGATGAAGATCCGCGACGGGTTCATGTCGCGCCCGGGCTATTGGTTGGTCTGTGTCGCCGGCCGGCCGGGATTTGGCCCGCCCCCACCGCCGCCACCACCGTTGGCCTGCTGCCGCCGGCGCTGACCCTCCGCCGGAGGGGCCTGGGCGTCGGGCGGCGCATTGGCGACCGGCGGTCCGGCCGAGGCACGCGGCGTGGGCGTCGGCTTGCGGATCTTGGCGCCGTCGCGCAGGCGGTCGACGCCGTCGATCACGACCTGGTCGCCGACCTGCAGGCCCTTGAGGATCGCCACCTTCTCGCCGTCGGTCGCGCCGAGTTCGACGACCCGGATCTCCACCGTATCGTCGGCCTTCGCCAGGTACACGAAGGTGCCGGGCTGGCCGCGCTGGATGGCCGCGACGGGTATGACGACCGCATCCTTCACCGTGTCGGCCAGCAGGCGGACATTCACGAACTGGTTGGGGAACAGCGATTCGTCGGCGTTGTCGAAGATCGCGCGCAGCTTCACCGTCCCGGTCGTCAGGTCGATCACATTGTCGGTCGTATCGAGACGGCCGACGCCCAGCTCGTTCTTCTGCGAGCGGTCGAGCACGCGGACCTCGAGGTTCTCGCCGGTCTTGAGGCGCTGCCGCACCAGCGGTAGCGAATCCTCGGGGATCGTGAACAGGACCGAGATCGGCTGCACCTGGATGATCACGCAGATGCCGCTCGCGTCACCCATGGTGACATAGTTGCCCTTGTCGACCATGCGCAGGCCGATCTTGCCGGTCAGCGGCGCCGTGATGCGCGTATAGGTGACATTGAGCTTGGCGGCGTCGACCTGCGCCTGGTCGATCACCAGCGCTGCCTCGTACTGGCGCACCAGCGAGACTTGGGTGTCGTATTGCTGCCGCGCGATCGAATCCTGCTGCACCAGCTTGCGGTAGCGTTCGAGGTCGGCCTGGGCGTTCTTGAGAAGGGCTTCGTCGCGCTGCTGCTGACCCAGCACCTGCTGCAGGGCGACGTCGTAGGGACGCGAATCGACCAGGGCCAGCAGGTCGCCCTGCTTCACCATCTGGCCTTCCTTGAAATAGACGTCGACCAGCTGGCCGGTGATCTGGGTCTTCACGTTGACGGTCTGGAGCGGCGTCACGGTGCCCAGCGCGCGGAACACGATGGGAATATCGCCCTTGGCCGCCGTGGCCAGTCCCACGGGAACGGCCGCGCCTGCGGCAAAACGGCCGGCTCCCTGCCGAGGCGGGGGCGCCGAACCCGACTGCGTAATGTACCAGCCCGCGCCAACCACGATGGCCAGCCCGACACCGATCCCGAGGAGGGTTCGCAGCCGTGTCATTCGTCCAATACACCCCAGAAAAAACAGCTCGTACCACATACGAGCTGACTCCACGGAGTCTCCCCCACCCAAATGGCAGACGCAAGGCAGCACCGGCCACAACGGGGGTTTCAACGTCCGAGAGGCCCAAAAGACCCCTCGGACGAATGATAAAGATTATCAGTCCCTAATTTTTGCCCTCGACATAGAGACTGCCGCCACCCGCCCTGAACTTGGCACTCATCTCGTCCATGCCCTTCTTGGCGTAATCCCTGATGTCCTGGGTGATGCGCATGGAGCAGAACTTCGGCCCGCACATCGAGCAGAAATGCGCGGTCTTGTGCGCCTCCTTGGGCATCGTCTCGTCGTGGAACTTCTCGGCCGTGGCGGGATCGAGCGACAGGTTGAACTGGTCGCGCCAGCGGAAGTCGAAGCGCGCCCGGGAGAGGGCATCGTCGCGCAGGCGGGCGGCCGGGTGGCCCTTCGCCAGGTCGGCGGCATGGGCCGCGATCTTGTAGGTGATGACGCCCACCTTCACATCATCTCGATCCGGCAGGCCGAGATGCTCCTTGGGCGTCACGTAACAGAGCATCGCCGTGCCGAACCAGCCGATCATGGCAGCGCCGATGCCCGAGGTGATGTGGTCGTAGCCCGGCGCGATGTCGGTCACGAGCGGCCCCAGCGTGTAGAACGGCGCCTCGCCGCATTCGCGCAGCTGCTTGTCCATGTTGGCCTTGATCTTGTGCATCGGCACATGGCCGGGCCCCTCGATCATGACCTGGCAACCCTTGTCCCAGGCGACCTTGGTGAGTTCGCCCAGCGTCTCCAGCTCAGCGAACTGCGCGGCGTCGTTGGCGTCGGCGTTGCAGCCCGGCCGCAGACCGTCACCCAGCGAGAAGGAGACGTCGTACTTGCGCATGATGTCGCAGATGTCGCCGAAATGCTCGTAGAGGAAGCTCTCGCGATGCTCGGTGAGGCACCACTGCGCCATCATCGAGCCGCCCCGGCTCACGATGCCGGTGACCCGGCTGGCGGTCAGCGGCACATGCGCGAGGCGCACGCCGGCATGTATGGTGAAATAGTCGACGCCCTGCTCGGCCTGCTCGATCAGCGTGTCGCGGAAGACCTCCCACGACAGTTTGGTCGGATCGCCACCGACCTTTTCCAATGCCTGATAGATCGGCACCGTGCCGATCGGCACCGGCGCATTGCGCACGATCCATTCGCGCGTGTCGTGGATGTTGCGCCCCGTGGACAGGTCCATGACGGTGTCGGCGCCCCAGCGGATCGACCACACCATCTTCTCGACCTCCTCTTCCATGGAAGAAGAGACGGCGGAGTTGCCGATGTTGGCGTTGATCTTCACCAGGAAGTTCCGGCCGATGATCATCGGCTCGAGTTCGGTGTGGTTGATGTTCGCGGGGATAATGGCCCGGCCCGCCGCCACTTCCTGGCGCACGAACTCCGGCGTGATGAACGCAGGCAACGCGGCGCCGAAGCTCTCGCCATCGGCCAGCCGCGCCTCGGCTTCGTCGAGCACCTTCTTGCGGCCAAGGTTTTCGCGCGCTGCGACGTAGATCATTTCCTTTGTGATGACGCCCGCACGCGCCCATTCGAACTGGGTGATCGGCTTGCCGTCGAGACCGCGCAATGGCCGCTGCGCGTGCGGAAACGGCCGTAGCACCGAGGCTTTCACGTTGCCGTTGTCGATCGGCTGGATGGCGCGGCCGGCATATTCCTCGACGCCGCCGCGTTCCAGCACCCAGGCACGCCGCATTTGCGCGAGGCCCTTGCGCACGTCGATCGCGACCTCGGTGTCGGTGTAGGGACCGGTCGTGTCGTAGACGCGTACCGGCGGCTCCAGAGGCGACGACAGTTCAATCTCGCGCAGGGGAACGCGCAGGTCGGATGCCGCTTCAGGCGTTGCGTAGACCTTGCGTGATGCAGGCAGTGGCCCCGTCGTGACGGTCGGGGCAGGTGTGGTGACGATGGTGTCCATGATGGATCTCCCGTGCTGGTTGGCGGACGGAGATCCGGTGTTTTGTCGTGCAAAGGATGTATCCATTCCCTTCGCCGGCATGACCCGGATCAGGTTCAAAGGGTCACCGCGCCGACGCCAGTTGGGACTGGCGACCATCGGTATCTCAGCCCCTTGCGGGACCCCCCTTGGACACGCGAACCCTAGAGCGATCGATGGCCGACGACAAGCGCCCCTCGCTACAGCGTTCATGAACTGTCGCCTGCCTTGCGCAATTCCTTAACGGCCCGCCTTTAAGCGTCTCCCCGCAAGAGCGCGGGGTAAGCCGATGTTGCGAGCACTGACGTCTGCCGGAGCGGCTGGCTTGCTTCTCCTGTCCCTGGCCTCGCCTGCGACAGTGCTTGCACAGGAACCTGCCGACGGGCTCAAAGCCGAGCTACAGCGCTTCCTCTACGATGAAGCGACAGCCGTTCTGCACCTACGCAGCTATCTGTTCGACCGGCAGAACCAAGCGCCGCCCAGCCTGGCCGCCATCGTCACCGGCGGATGGGTCGGGCTGCAGACCGGATGGTTCTACGACACGCTGCAGCTCGGGGCCGTCGGCTACACGACGCAACCGGTGTGGGCGCCACAGGGCCGGGACACCACCTCCGACGGAACGTTGCTGCTCAAGCCGGGCGGCTACGGGTTCTTCACTCTCGGCCAGGCCTACGCCTCGGTCCGCTGGCAGAAGCAGACCGCCACCGTGTTCCGCCAGTACCTCGATGAACTCGAGGTGAATCCGCGCGACGACCGTGAACTGCCGCAGACCTTCGAAGCCTATGCGCTGCGCGGCGCCCTCGGACCGGTCAACTATTTCGCGGGCTATGTCGCGGCCATGAAGCCGCGTGATTACTCGGCCTTCATCAACATGGGCGAAGCGGCCGGTGCGCCGAACGTGAACAAGGGCATGGGCCTGTTCAGCGTGAAGTACGGCAGCATGAACGAGGTGCAGGTCCGCGCTTCGACCTACTATGTCCCGGACATACTGTGGTCGAGCTACGGCGACATCGGCGGTACCATCAAGGTGAACGACGACCTCAAGGTCGCGCTCGCCGCGCAGTTCGCCGTGCAGGGCAGTAACGGCATGAACCTCCTCACCGGCACGCCGTTCAGCACCTTCTGGGGCGGTTTCCGCGCCGACGCCTTCTGGGGTCCGCTGGCCTTCCGCGTGTCCTACACGCAGATCGGCTCGGCCGCCGCCTGGCGCAATCCCTACGGCATCTTCATCGGCTACAACAAGATGCAGTCGCTGGACTTCAACAGGGCCGGCGAGATGGCGGTGACAGCGGGCGCCAGCTACGACTTCAAGGGAGCGGGCCTGCCCGGCGTGATCTTCCTCGCGACGGCGACCTATGGCGGCAGCGCGGTCAATCCGCAGACGCACGCCGCGCTTTCCAACAACTGGGAATACAATCTCGAGCTCGCGATCCGGGGCGACGCCATGGAGAACGCGCCCGACTGGCTGAGGCCGTTCAACCTGCGCAACCGCGTCGCCTTCGTGGACCAGCATCTCAACAACACGCTGACCTCCTATACGGAGTATCGCGTGCAGCTGAACTACGAGCTCACCTGGAAGGGGCCACGCCTGCGCCAGGCGTCGGCGCACTAGGCCGAGCTTCGCTCGGCCTTAGACCACCTTGCCGTCGCGCATCTCGGCGATCTCGGCGGGCGAATAGCCCGCTTCCTTCAGCACTTCGTCGGTGTGCTGGCCGAGCGTCGCCGGCGGGCGGTCGATCGAGCCGCCGCCGTGTTCGAGACGGAAGCCGGAGCCCACGACCTTGATCGGGCCGTGCTCGGTCTCGACGGTCTGCAGCACCGTGCGATGCTTGAACAGGTCGAGTTGCGCGGTCTCCGGGATCGAGTGCACGCGGCCAGCCGGCACGTCGGCCTTGGCGAAGCGCTCGATCCAGGTGCCGGAATCCTCGGTCTTCATCGCCCCTTCCACGATCTCGTGGAGCGCGGTGTTGTTGGCGATACGCGTGGCCCAGTCGACGAAGCGCGGATCGTCCAGCGCCGCCTCCTGGCCCAGCACCTTCATCAGGCGCTTGAACTGCGGATCGGTCATCACGGCCAGCACGATCCAGCCGTCCTTCGTCTTGAAGAGATTGCCCGTGGGCTTGCGCGTCACCGACAGGTTGGCGGCCTGGCCGTGGACGCGGCCGGTCATCATGTGCTCGGTGAACTGCTGGGCGAGATAGCCCATCACCGAGTCGATCATGGCGACGTCGACGAGCTGGCCCTTGCCGGTATGGGTACGCTGGTACAGCGCCGAGGCCATGCCGAGAGCGGCGGTGGCGCCCGACATCACGTCGGCGCCGGCGAAGCCCACGCGCGTGGGGCCGTTGTTCTCGAAGCCGGTGATAGACATCAGGCCCGACATGGCCTGGATCATGCCGTCGAAGGCCGCGGTCTTGGATTCAGGGCCGACCTGGCCGAAGCCCGAAACGGCGCAGTAGATCAGCCTGGGATTGATCTTGTTCAGCGTCTCGTAGCCGATGCCGAGCTTGTCCATGACGCCCGGGCGGAAGTTCTCGACGACGACGTCGGCCTTCTCGACGAGGCGCTTGATGACCTCGATCGCCTTGGGCTGCTTGAGGTCGAGGGTGATAGAACGCTTGTTGCCGTTCACCGCGACCCACGGCGCCGCAAGGCCGCGCTTTTCCCAATCGTTGGCGCGAGTGCCGAAGCGCATGTCGTCGCCTTCGCGCGACTCGATCTTCACCACATCCGCGCCGAGCAGGGCGAGCTGGTAGGAGCTGTAGGGCCCCGCCAGCACGCGCGTGAAATCGACGACCTTTACCCCGGCAAACGGCTTGCTCATGTCACTCCTACGCCACGCCTGCCTGCTTGCGCTGGCTGAGCGCGACCTGCTTCACCTTGTCGAATTCGGCGCGCCGCTTGGCGACCTCTTCGGGCGGCATGCGCTCGAGATTGTTGTAGTCGTTCTTCCAGTCCCCATCGTCGGTCCAGCGCAGCGGCGACTGGACCGTCGTGCGCGGACCGATCGAGCTTTCGAGGACCTTCAACGCGAGATCCAGCGTGAAGCGCTGGGTGTCGGGCTCATGCGGCTTGCCGCAGGAATTGCCGAGCGGGAAATCGCTGTACAGGAAGCGAGGCACGCCCGCCCATTCGACGATGTCCTTCGCCGCCCCCATCACCACGGTGGGGATGCCGTTCCGTTCGAGATATCGTGCGACCAGACTCACGGTCTGGTGACAGACGGGTCATGTAGGGACAAGCAGCGCAGCGTCGACCTGGTCCTGGCGGCAGCGCGCGAGGATTTCCGGCGCATCGGTCTCCAGTGTCACGCGCTGGCTGCGGTTGGTCGGCGCGCCATGGAAGCGAGCGGCCAGCTTGAACCGGCCCTGATTGGCAAACTCGCGCATCAGCGGCAGCGGGAACCAGGTGTTGCTGTCCTTCGCCGTCGTGTGCTTGCGGTCGTAGCCGATGTGGGAAATGCGGGTGTCGTGGTCCTGGGCGGTGTCGCCCGAATAGACCGAATAGAACTTGGCGCTGGCGTTGTAGAGCGCACCGGGACCCTGATCGCCTTTGTCGGGCTGGTAGGGCGCCGCCGTCGAGATCAGCGCCAAGGTGCTATCCTTCAGCGGCTTCGTGAGCGGCGTGAACGGCGCGTCGGTGTAATGCGCCCAGCGGTAGGGATTGTCGTAGCCCAGCGCGAGGTAATACTCGCGCGTGCGGCGCATGTATTCGAGCGGTGCGTCGAATTCCGGCGCAAAATCTGTCGTGTCGACCATGGCCGAAAACTGAGCGCTAGGAACCCCGAAGTCAAACAAGCAGACGCACGCATTCGCATGACGATATGTCGGGCAAGACCGTTCCAAAGGGTGGGAAAGCTGGCCCCGATGTAACCCCCCGGCCATAGTGCGGCCCAACTCCGCCGCGCTATATATGAAATTGAAGTCAGCAGGCTGGGGAGCGCAGCGCATGGCGATCGGACGACGCAGCGTATTGGCAGGCGGCGCGGCCCTCTGGGCCGGTGCCCCGGCGATTCTGCGGGCCCAGGCCCCAACCACCGCCCCAGCGGGCACAATCCATGTCAGCCACGGCTTCGCCATGCACGGGGAGCCTAAATATAAGGCAGATGCCGGCCCGCCGGACTACCTGAACCCGAACGCCCCCAAGGGCGGCACCGTCCGGCTGGGCGCCCGCGGCACCTTCGATTCGCTGCATCCCTTCATCATCAAGAGCGTCCCGGCGGCCGGCATCAGCCAGCTCTGGGACACGCTGTGCTTCAATTCCCGGGATGAGGCCTCGACCGAATACGGGTTGATCGCCGAGACCATCGAATGGCCGGAGGACCGGTCGTGGGCGGCCTTTACCCTGCGCCCGCAGGCCCGCTGGCATGACGGCAGCCCGATCACGGTCGAGGACGTGATCTTCTCGCTCGACATCCTGAAGACCAAGGGCCTGCCGAACTACGCCTTCTATTACAACGACGTGCTGAAGGCCGAGAAGGTCGGCGACCGCAAGGTGAAGTTCACCTTCCGCGACGACACGAACAAGGAGCTGCCGCTGATCATCGGCCAGCTCCCCATCCTGCCGTCCAAATGGTGGGCCAGCCGCGACTTCGAGAAGGTGTCGCTCGAGCCCGCGCTCGCCAGCGGCCCGTACAAGGTCGATTCCTTCGATGTCGGCCGCTCCATTGCCTATCGCCGGGTCGACGACTGGTGGGCGAAGGACCTCTGGATGAACAAGGGGCGCAACAATTTCGAGGTGATCCGCTACGAGTATTATCGCGACGTCACCGTCCAGTTCGAGGCCTTCAAGGCCGGCGACCTCGACATGCGCCAGGAGAACATCGCGCGCAACTGGGCGACCGCCTACGACATCCCGGCGGTGCGCGACGGCCGCATCCAGCGTGCCGAGATCAAGCACGAACTGCCGACCGGCATGCAGTGCTTCGCCTTCAACACGCGCCGCGACTATTTCAAGGACAAGCGCGTGCGCGAGGCGATCGCCACGATGTTCGACTTCGCCTGGGCGAACAAGAACCTGTTCTACGGCATGTACAAGCGGAACATCTCGTTCTTCGGCAATTCCGAGCTCGCCTCGTCGGGCCTGCCGACAGCCGCCGAACTGAAATACCTCGAGCCGCTGCGCGGCAAGATTCCCGAGGAAGTGTTCACCAAGGAATTCAAGCTGCCGGAGACCGATGGCACCGGCAACGTGCGCGACCTGGCGCGCCGCGCGCTCGCGCTCCTCAAGGAGGCAGGCTGGGAAATCAAGGACGGCAAGATGACGGAGACGAAGACGGGCAAAAAGCTCGCCTTCGAGATGCTCCTGAACGACGCCAGCTTCGAGCGGGTCGTGCTGCCCTATAAACAAAACCTCGAACGCATCGGCATCGACATGACCGTGCGCACCGTCGATACCGCGCAGTTCAAGCGCCGCGAGGACGAGTTCGACTACGACATGATGGTCGAGGGCTTCGGCCAGTCGCTGTCACCGGGCAACGAGCAGCGCGACTTCTGGGGTTCCAAGGCCGCGGACAGCAAGGGCAGCCGCAACTCCCTCGGCATCAAGGATGCCGCGATCGATTCCCTGGTCGAGACCCTGATCGCCGCGCCCGACCGCGAGAGCCTGATCAACGTCACGCGCGCACTCGATCGCGTGCTGCTGTGGAGCAACTTCGTGGTGCCCAACTGGCACAGCAACACCGCCTACGTCGCCTACTGGAACCGGTTCGACCGGCCGGCCAAGAGCGCGAAGTACGCCCCGGTCGCCTTCGATACCTGGTGGATCGACGAGGCCAAGGACCGCGCCCTGCAGCGCGAGAGGAAGTAGGCGTCTGGCCACTCCATGATCGCCTACATACTACGCCGTCTCATGCTGGTGGTGCCGACCCTGTTCGGCATCATGGTGATCAACTTCTTCATCATCCAGGCCGCCCCCGGCGGCCCGGTCGAGCAGATGCTGTCCCAGATCCAGGGCACCGCGGTCGACGCCACGGAGCGCTTCTCGGGCAGCTCGACCGGCGGCGAGACCGTGCGCGGCTCGGACTCGTCGAGCGGCGCCTATCGCGGTGCCCGCGGCCTGCCGAAGGAGCTGATCGAGCGCATCGAGAAGATGTACGGCTTCGACAAGCCGGTCGGCGAGCGCTTCGTGCTGATGATGAAGAACTACCTCGTCTTCGACTTCGGCGAGAGCTTCTTCCGCAACAAGCGGGTGGTCGACCTCATCATCGAGAAGATGCCGGTGTCGATCTCGCTCGGCCTCTGGACAACCTTGCTGATCTACCTTGTGTCGATCCCGCTCGGCATCGCCAAGGCGGTGCGCGACGGCTCGCGCTTCGACGTGTCGACCTCGACCACGCTGATCGTGCTGAACGCCATCCCGGGCTTCCTGTTCGCGCTGCTGCTCGTCGTGCTGTTCGCCGGCGGCGGCTACTTCAAGTGGTTCCCCCTGCGCGGCCTGGTCTCCGACGACTGGAGCTCGCTCGGCCCCATCGACAAGGTGCTCGACTATTTCTGGCACATGGCGCTGCCGATCGGCGCCATGGTGATCGGCGGCTTCGCCACGCTGACCTTCCTCACCAAGAACTCCTTCCTCGAAGAAATCCACAAGCAGTACGTCCTGACCGCCCGCGCCAAGGGCCTGGTCGAGCGCCGCGTGCTCTACGGCCACGTCTTCCGCAATGCCATGCTGATCGTGATCGCGGGCTTCCCCGCGGCCTTCATCGGCGTGCTGTTCACCGGCTCGCTGCTGATCGAGGTGATCTTCTCGCTCGACGGGATCGGCCTCCTGGGCTTCGAGGCGGCGCTGAACCGCGACTATCCGATCATGTTCGGCACGCTCTACTTCTTCGGCCTGATCGGCCTCGTCATGGGGATCCTGGGCGACATCATGTACACGGTGGTCGATCCCCGGATCGATTTCGAGGCGCGCGGCTGATGAACCCGATGAACCGCCGCCGCCTCGCAGCCTTCCGTTCCAGCAAGCGCGGCATGATCTCGCTCGCGATCTTCGGCCTGCTGTTCTTCGTCTCGCTGTTCGCCGAGTTGCTGGCCAACAACAAGCCGATCCTCATCCGCTACGATGGCGCCTTCTACTCGCCGCTGGTCCGGGACTATCCCGAGACGACCTTCGGCGGCGACTTCCCGACCAACACCGTCTATTCCGACCCGGAAGTGCAGAAGCTGATCGAGGAGAAGGGCTGGATCCTCTGGCCGCCGATCCCCTACAGCTACGACACGGTGCTGAAGGGCGAAGGCCGCACGACCCTGCAGCCGCCCTCGCGGCAGCACTGGCTGGGCACCGACGACAGCGGCCGCGACGTGATGGCCCGCCTGATCTATGGCTTCCGCATCTCCGTCCTGTTTGGCTTGGCCCTCACCGTGGCCAGTACGGTCATCGGAATCGCCGCCGGCGCGGTCCAGGGCTATTTCGGCGGTGTCGTGGACCTGCTGATGCAGCGCTTCCTCGAGATCTGGTCGAGCATGCCCACGCTCTACCTTTTGATCATCCTGGCGAGCTTCATCCAGCCGGGCTTCTGGGTGCTGCTGGGCATCATGCTGCTGTTCAGCTGGATGGCGCTGGTCGGGCTGGTGCGCGCCGAATTCCTGCGCGGCCGCAACTTCGACTATGTCCGCGCCGCCCGGGCGCTGGGTATGATGGATGCGCGCATCATGTTCCGGCACATCCTCCCCAACGCCATGACGGCGAGCCTGACCTTCCTGCCCTTCATCCTGGCGGGCTCGGTCACGACGCTGACCTCGCTCGACTTCCTGGGCTTCGGCCTGCCCGTGGGCTCGCCCTCGCTCGGCGAGCTGCTGCTGCAGGGCAAGAACAACCTCACTGCCCCGTGGCTCGCCTTCACCGGCTTCTTCGTGATCGCGCTGATGCTGTCGCTGCTGGTGTTCATCGGCGAGGCGGTGCGCGACGCCTTCAACCCGCGCAAGGTACTGGCGTGAGCGACGATCCCATCCTGCTCCAGGTCAAGGACCTCTCCGTCAATTTCGGCACCGGCGACAAGGCCGTGCGCGCGGTGCGCGGCGTCAGCTTCGACATCAAGCGCGGCGAGACCGTCGCACTGGTCGGCGAATCGGGCTCCGGCAAGTCGGTGACGGCGCTGTCGGTGCTGCAGCTCCTCGCCTATCCGGCGGCCAGCCATCCCACGGGGAGCATCCGCTTCCAGGGCAAGGAGCTGGTCGGCGCCTCGACGCGCGAGCTGCTGTCGGTGCGCGGCAACCGGATCTCGATGATCTTCCAGGAGCCGATGACCTCGCTGAACCCGCTGCACACGATCGAGCGGCAGGTGAACGAGGTGCTGATCCTGCACAAGGGCCTGTCGCGCGAGGCCGCGCGCAAGCGCACGCTGGAACTGCTCGAACAGGTCGGCATCCCCGACGCGGCCAACCGCCTCGACGCCTATCCGCACCAGCTCTCGGGCGGCCAGCGCCAGCGCGTCATGATCGCCATGGCGCTCGCCAACGAGCCCGACCTGCTGATCGCTGACGAGCCCACGACGGCGCTCGACGTCACCATCCAGGCGCAGATCCTGAAGCTGCTGAAGTCGCTGCAGGCCCGCTACGGCATGGCGCTGCTGTTCATCACCCACGACCTCGGCATCGTACGCAAGATGGCCGACCGGGTGTGCGTGATGACACAGGGCCGCATCGTCGAACAGGGCCCCGTCGCCGAAGTGTTCGACCGACCGCAGCACAGCTACACCCAGCACCTGCTCTCGGCCGAACCCAAGGGCCGGCCGGCGGCGGCCGACCCGTCAGCGCCCGAGATCCTGCGCCTCGACGATCTGAAAGTGCACTTCCCGATCCGGCGCGGCGTGATGCGCCGCACGGTCGGCCATGTGAAGGCGGTCGACGGCGTCAGCCTCGCGCTGCGCGAGGGCCACACGATCGGCCTGGTCGGCGAATCGGGATCGGGCAAGACGACGCTGGGCCTCGCTTTGCTGCGGCTGGAGCGCAGCGAGGGCGGCATCCAGTTCGACGGGCGCGAGCTGCAGGGGCTCGGCCAGCGCGAGCTGCGCCCGATGCGCCGCGAGATGCAGATCGTCTTCCAGGATCCGTTCAGCTCGCTCAGCCCGCGCATGTCGGTGGGCGAGATCGTGGGCGAGGGACTGGAGGTCCATCGCATCGGCACGAAGGAAGAGCGCAGCGCCCTGATCGACCAGGTGCTGCGCGAAGTCGGCCTCGACCCGTCGAGCCGCGAACGCTACCCGCATGAATTCTCCGGCGGTCAGCGCCAGCGCATCTCCATTGCCCGCGCCCTGGTCCTGAAGCCCCGCCTGATCGTGCTCGACGAACCGACCTCGGCGCTCGACATGAGCGTCCAGGCCCAGATCGTCGACCTGCTGCGCGACCTCCAGCAGCGGCACAAGCTTGCCTATCTTTTCATCAGCCACGACCTGAAGGTCGTGCGCGCGCTGGCCGACGAGGTCGTCGTCCTGCGTCACGGCAAGGTCGTCGAGCGCGGCCCGGCGAGCCAGATCTTCGAGGCGCCGCGGACCCCTTACACGCAGGCGCTGATCGCCGCGGCCTTCAACCTCGAAGCGATCGGCAGCGACAGCCGCGTCGTCGCCACCTAGTCGCAGGAATGACGATCGGGCTCGACCCGGCGATGCTCCCTCAGTAAAAGACTGCATGGCCGGCGCTATTGCCTATCTCAGCCGCGATACCGACGGCGTCCTCTGGAACAAGGTCCTCGAAGCAGGCCTTGGTCCCATCGATTTCCGCACCCGGGAGAATCTCGGCAACAAGGACGACATCGAGGTCGTCCTGGCCTGGAAGCCCGACCGCGGCCTGATCGCCTCCTTCCCCAACGTGAAGCTGATCGTGTCGCTGGGCATGGGCGTCGACCATCTGCTGGCCGACGATCAACTCCCGGCCGGCGTGCCGATCACCCGCATCATGGACGACGGGCTGGTTGGCCAGATGAGCGAATACGCCATCTACTTCGCCCTGCGCCACCATCGCGACATCGACAAGTACGCCAAGAGCCAGCAGGCGAAGCGGTGGAAGCCCGAGGATTTCGTCGACACCATCCATCGCCGCATCGGCATCACCGGTCTCGGCACGATCGGCCAGGACACGGCAAGCAAGTTCGCGGCCCTGGGCTTCCCGACCGCCGGCTGGAGCCGCACACAGAAGACCCTGTCCGGCGTCGAGACGTTCCACGGTCCGGACGGGCTGGCGTCGTTCCTCGCCCGCACCGACATCCTGGTGAACGTGCTGCCGCTGACGCGCGACACCAAGGGCATTCTCGACGCCAAGCTGTTCGCCGCCCTGCCCAAGGGTGCCTACCTGATCAACATGGGCCGTGGCGGTCATGTGGTCGACGACGACCTGCTGGCCGCGATCGATTCGGGCCATCTCTCCGGTGCCGCGCTCGACGTGTTCAACACCGAGCCGCTGCCCGACAGCCATCCCTACTGGACGCATCCCAAGGTCAAGGTGACGCCGCACATCGCCGGCGCCACCAACCCGCGCACCGCCTCGCCCGGCGTAATCGAGAACATCAAGCGCGTGCGGACGGGGCAAAAGCTGATCAATACGGTCGACCCGGTCAGCGGGTACTAAGCCCCTCATTGGAGCGCGCCACTGCGAGCGGAGTAACCTCCGCTCTGAAGTGGCGCTCAAGCTTCGTCGATCAGGCAAAGGTATGAGCGCCACTGGAGTGGCGCGCTCCCAGGCTATTTCCCGAACTTGTCCGCGATCGTGCTGTAGATGGCGCGCGCGACCTGGGCCTCGCCACCCTCGGGGCGGCCGGGCCGGCTGCTGTTGTTCCAGGCCATCATGTCGAAATGTGCCCAGGGCACGTCGTCGGGCACGAACTCCTTGAGATAGAGCGCGGCGGTGATCGAGCCGCCGAAGGCGCCGGCCGAGACGTTGTTGATGTCGGCCACCTTGCTGGCCAGCATCTGGCGATAGGGCGCGAACAGCGGCATGCGCCACATCGGATCGGTGACCTTCTCGCCGGCCGCGACCAGCGCGCCTGCGAGCTCGTCGTTGTTGCAGAACAGCGCCGGCAGGTCCGGTCCCAGCGCCACGCGCGCCGCGCCCGTCAAGGTCGCGCAATTGATCATCATCGCGGGCTTCTCCGAGGCGCCCTCGTGCAGCGCGTCGCACAGGATCAGGCGTCCCTCAGCGTCGGTGTTGCCGATCTCGACGGTGATACCCTTGCGCGTGGTGATCACATCCATCGGCCGGAAGGCATTGCCCGACACAGAATTCTCGACCGCCGGCACCAGCACGCGCAGCCGCACCGGCAGGCGTGTCGCCATGATCATCGACGCCACCGCGAGCACGGTCGCGGCGCCGCCCATGTCCTTCTTCATCATCAGCATGCCGGCCGCGGGCTTGAGGTCGAGGCCGCCGGTGTCGAAGCACACGCCCTTGCCGACCAGGGTCACCTTGGGATCGCTCGCCTTGCCCCAGGTGAGGTCGATCAGCCGCGGCGCGCGCGTCGAGGCGCGGCCGACCGCATGGATCGTCGGATAGTTCCGCTTCAGGAGATCGTCGCCCACGATCACCTTGATCTTTGCCTTATGCGCCTTGGCGAGACCCTGCGCCGCCGCGGCCAGCTCGGCCGGACCCATGTCGGAGGACGGCGTGGTGATCAGGTCGCGCGCCATCGAGATCGCCTCGACGATCGCGGTCGCCCGCTTCTTGTCGGCACTTTCGGGCCATACGAAGCGCGGGCCGGCCTTGCTCTTGGTCGCGCGGTAGCGCTCGAACTTCCAGGCACCGAGCCCGATCGCCACGGCGACGTCGGTCATCGAAACCGGCGCGGTGTCGCCAGCAAGACGCCAGGTCGCGATCGGCAGTTTCGAGCTGAGCGCGCCGAAATCCCACAGGATGGGCGCGTCGGGAATCACAAGCACTGCACCTGCAGCCTTTCCATCATCGCCCGGCAACACGGCGACATCGCCCGGGGAGCCCGCAATACCGAGCGATTCGACCCAGGCGCGCTGCGCGGCGGACTGCGCCTTCAGCCACGAAGCCCATTTCGATTTTCCTACAAACTGCAGGGGCAAGGAGGAAGAAGAACGGTCGACGAACGGCAGCGACATGGCCATGCTCACAATCATCATGAAGAATGGTTAACATTGCCGGCCAAACTCCATGGCTGGCAAGGAGGGCGTCGATGGCCGAGTTCACCGTCGTGATCGGCAACAAGAACTATTCGTCGTGGTCGCTGCGCGGCTGGCTGATGGCCAAGATCGCCGGAATCGACTTCGACGAGATCGTGGTGCCGCTCGACCGGCCCGAGACCCAGGCCGCGATCCGCAAGCACTCGCCCTCGGGGCGCGTGCCGGTGCTGCTGCATCGCGGGTTGGCGGTGTGGGATTCGCTGGCGATCGCGGAATACCTGAACGACCTCAAGCCCGAGGCCGGCCTGTGGCCACCATCGGCCGCCGCGCGCGCCCATGCCCGCTCGATCTCAGCCGAGATGCATTCGGGCTTTCCCGACCTGCGCAACAACATGCCGATGAACATCCGCGCGTCGTATCCCGGCAAGGGCATGACGCCCGCGGTGCGCGCCGACATCGAGCGCATCACTTTCCTGTGGCGCGACTGCCGCAAGCGCTTCTCCGGTGCCTTCCAGAAGGACGAAGGCTTCCTGTTCGGCACCTTCGGCGCGGCCGATGCGATGTTCGCCCCCGTGGCGACGCGCTTCAAGACCTACAGCGTCACGCTCGACAGCGACGCCGATGCCTACTGCACGGCGCTGCTCACCCATCCTGCCATGAAGGAATGGACCGACGCCGCCCAGCATGAGCCCTGGCTGATCGACAGCGCCGAGATCAAGTGATCGAAGTCTCTTTCGAACGCACGCACCGCATTCTCTTCACCCGGTTCATCGGGGTCTTCTCCTTCGAGGACATCGAGGCGCTCGACACGGTGGTCAAGCGGTTCGTTCACGAGAACGGGCCCGTCGCCGGCATCATCGACTGGAGCGGCATCGAGATGATTGCTGTGCCGCGCTCGCGCCTCGTCCAGCGTGGACGGGCGCCCCAGATCGCGCCCGGCCAGAATCGCGTGATGGTCGCCCCCGAGGACGGCCCGGTCCACACGATGGTCCGCGCCTATGCCGAGCAGCAGCGTGATTTCGGGAACGTCGCGCCTGCGGTCGTACGGTCTCTCGACGAGGCCTATGCCGTCTTCGGGATCGTCGATCCGGTATTCGAGCCCGTCGGCTAGGACGCACTTTCCTTGGCCAGCGCTGCCTCCCGCTCCTCCGGCGTCATGAACATGCGCCAGCGGCGGGCGCCGACGCCGAGGGTGCGGCGGCTCGAATAGACGGCGAGCAGCGGCGCCAGCAGCAGGCCCGCGACCACCGGCAGCAGCCAGTAGAGGAAGGACGGCGCCCAGTAGCCCATCACCGCCACCGCGGCGACGCCCAGGGCGATCTGGCCGAGATGCCGCCCCAGCGCGAGATCCCAGGACATGCCGCGATCGCCACGTTCCTGCGGCGACCATCCGACGGCGCGGCCGGCCAGGATGCCGAGCACGAACACCGTGTGGAACAGCATCATCACCGGCGCCAGCAGCATCGAGAACAACGTCTCGAACAGCACGCTGCCCATCAGCGCCAACCGGCCACCATAGGACCGCGCCGGCGAGAACAGGCCGAGCAACATGGCCAGCAGCTTCGGCAGGAACAGCATCAGCACCGTCACCAGCAGCAGCCCGTGCACGTGGCCGGTATTGTATTGCGGCCAGTTGGGAAACAGCGACGGCAGGTTCCCGAAATAGACCGGGCCGACGATCTCGTGCTCCAGCACGATGGCGGCGCTCAGCAGCAGCGAGCCCAGCCATAGTGGCGAGGCGAGGTAGCCCATGATGCCCATCACGAAATGGAGCCGGCTCATCCAGTGCAGGCCACGGGCCGGCACCAGCCGCACATGCTGCAGGTTGCCCTGCATCCATCGCCGGTCGCGTATCGCGTAGTCGATCACGTTGGTGGGCAGCTCCTCGTAGCTGCCGCCCAGGTTCGGCAGGTTCCAGACGAAGTAGCCGGCGCGGCGGATAAAGGCCGCCTCGACGAAATCGTGGCTCAGGATCTCGCCACCGAACGGCGCGCGCCCCTTGAAGACCGGCAGGCGGCAATGCTCCGAAAAGGCCACGACGCGGATGATGGCGTTGTGGCCGAAATAGTTCGACTCGCCCATCTGCCAGAACGAATGACCGGTCGCGAGCATGCCGCCGTAGAGCCGCGAGGAGAATTGCAGCACGCGGGCGAACAGCGTCTCGCGGCCCATCGCCACCGCATGGGTCTGGATGATGCCGGTGCGCGGGCTGGCCTCCATCAGCGCGGCCAGCCGCACCATCGTGTCGCCCGACATCACGCTGTCGGCGTCGAACACGATCATGTGGTCGAAGCGGGCGCCGTGCGTGTCGACCCATTCCATGATGTTGCCGGCCTTGCGGTGGATATTTTTGGTACGCCGGCGCCAGTGCAGCCGCTCGCCGATGCCCAGCTGCTCGCGCAGCACCTCGATTCCCGCCGCCTCCTCGGTCGCGATCTCGTCCTTCGTCGTGTCGCTCAGCACGAACATCTCGAAGGCGTCCGACCGGCCAGTCGCCTCGAGCGAGCGCCAGGTCGTGGCCATGCGCGCAAAGACTTCCGCCGGATCCTCGTTGTAGACGGGCACGAGGATCGCCGTGCGGCCCTGCAGCACCGGCACATCGCCATCCCCCGCACCTGCCCAGCGCAGCGACAGCGGATGCAGGCCGAAGATCTTCAGCACGAAGCCGATCAGCGCCGCCCAGAAGGAGAGCGTGATCCAGCCGAAGCCCAGCGCGAAGACCGTGAGCAGGGCAATGGCCAGACCGTAGGGAACCTGCGGGCCGAGCGCCGTGGCCAGCAGATGAACGCCACCCGCCGTGGTTGCCGCTGCAAAGACGAACAGCAGGAACCGCCGCCAGGCGGCCCGGTTGGCAAGGCGGTCGAGGTTCCAGAGCGTGTGGTCTTCGGTGCCTTGCATGGGACGCGCCCTCCGCGGGCAAAAAGGATCAGGGTCGAAGCTGGGTCGTGAAGGTCTCGCTCAGCCGCTTGCCGTCCGCGGTCAGGAAGGCGCGGATCTCGGCGGTCCGGCGGCTCTCCGGCTCGATGTCGATGAAGAGGCGCCGGTTGGTCGAGCCGGGGGTCCGGTCGATCTCGGCCCGCAGCAGCTTGCCGCCGTTCACCTCTACGTTGGACTCGACCAGCCGTTGCTCCGGCAGCCTGGTCAAAGTGTCGCCCTCGAACTCGACGACGAGGCGGCGTGCCTTGTTGTTGCCGTCGACCGGCGCCTGGCGCGTCGCCACGACACGGGCCTCGGGTGAAAGGGCAGCTTCGTCGCTCAACGCCGAGAGCCGATAGCGGTATTCCAGCGGCTTGCCCTTCTCGACCGGCCACTTCGAGACCCAGAAGGCCACGATATTGTCGTGATATTCCGACGGCGTCGGGATCTCGACGAGACGCACCTCGCCCTCGCCCCAGTCGCCCTTGGGCTCGACCCAAAGGCCGGGCCGGGTCTGGTACTTCGCGACAGTGTCCTGATAGTGGACGAACTGGCGCTCGCGCTGGAGCAGGCCGAAGCCACGCGGGTTGTTGTCGACGAAGGACGAGACCTGCAGCGATCCAGGATTGCCCAGCGGCCGCCAGATCCGCTCGCCCTTGCCCGTCAGCAACGCCAGCCCGTCGGAATCGTGGACCTCGGGCCGGAAATCGTCGCGCCACGGTCCCATCTTGCCCGACAGGAACATGCTGGTGAGCGGCGCCACGCCCAGCAACGACACGGCATGGCGCGGGAACAGGCGCGCATCTACGTCGACTGTCGTCCGTGCACCGGGCGTCACGGTGAAGGCATAGGCGCCGCTCGCGCCGGGCGATTCCAGCAGCGCGAAGATGGTCATCGATTTGTCGCCGGGCGCCGGCTCGACCAGCCAGAATTCACGGAACTCCGGGAACTCCTCCGAGCGTGAAGTGGCAGTGTCGACCGCCAAGCCGCGCGCCGAGGCACCATAGGCCTGGCCCTTGCCGATCGGGCGGAAGTAGCTGGCTCCCAGGAACGAAACGATCTCGTCGAACTTCTGGCCGTTGAGCGGATACGTGACTTTGAAGCCCGCGAAGCCGACATTGGCCGGGGGCGTGGCGGTGCCGAAGTCGAACATCTCCGGGGAAGGCGCGAGGGCCGTCGCAACCGATGCCGCATCGCCGCGCCGGATCACGTACATCTTCACGGGCGTCTGATAGAGGAAGCCGGTCGGGAAGAACTCGACGTGAAACCTGCTTTCCCTGTCGCGCCACAGGATCGACTCGGGGCGGAAGCGGATGCCGCGATAGGCGTCGTAACCCAGCTTGGCGGTATCGGCGACCGGCGCTTCCTTGGCGTAAGCCTGAGTCGCCGAAATGCGGGCCCGGTCGATCAGCTTGTCGAAGAACTCGCTGGCGTGCGCCGTCGAGAGGCTGCTCCCCAGGACCACGACAAGCAACGCAATCAATCGGATCACGATCAACCTCATGCGACGGCGAAGACGTGCCGCAACGCAGCAAGAAACCGTGCGGTTGCTCGCCGCGACATGAAGCCCGAATCACGCGCGTCTCCGTTCGCCACGGTACATGATCGTCCTGCTCTCGATAGGACAGGAACGATGCAGGGCACGTGCCGTTGGCAGCCCGCGATCATCACGGCGTTCCGCCGGAGACGAGATCGTCGAGGGAGAAGCGCACGATGCCCGACACTTTGCAGGACACCCCAAACCAGCCCGACGCAACCAGAGACTCGAAGCCCGATCTCGGTGCGGCGGTTTCCGAAATCAAGACGGCGCTCGGCGGCAAGGCCGAGGAATTCGCCGGCCGGTCCGCCGAGAGTGGCGCCGCCGCCGTCTCTGCCTTGGGCAAGACCGCGGCCACGCTCGCGGGCTCGCTGCAGGACCAGTCGCCGGCCGTCGCCGACTATGTGCGATCGACGGGCCAGCGCATCGACCGGCTGGCCGACGACCTGCGCGACAAGTCGGCGGGCGAGCTGCTGACGATCGCCACCGACTTCGGCAAGCGGCAGCCGCTCGCCCTGCTCGCCGGCTCGGCCATCGTGGGCTTCGCCCTCGCCCGCATCGTCAAGGCGGGCATGGGCGCCTCGACGGAAGCGGCGGGACCGCGGGCAAACGAGTCCAATGTCGGCCGCATCGACGTCTAGGAGGGCGGCATGAACACGACCGAAAGGCCGGGCGTCGTTGGCCTGGTGACCGATGCCCTGGGTCGCAGCGCAGACCTGATCCAGACGGAAATCCGACTTGCCCGCGTCGAGCTGGGCGAAAAGGCGGACGCGCTGAAGACGAGTGTCGTCAGCGGACTCGCCATGATGCTGGTGGGGACGGTGTTCCTGATCGCCGCCGTCATCCTGGTACTCCAGGCGCTGGTCGCAGCCCTGATCGAGAGCGGGGTCAGCCCCGCGATCGCCATCCTCATCGTGGCCGGCGGTTCCGCCTTGGGCGGCATCGTCGTCCTTCTCGCCGGCAAGAAGACGATCGGCGCCGTCGATCCCACTCCGACCCGTACCATCACGTCCCTGCAGAACGACGCCCGCATGGCGAAGGAGAGCCTGACATGAGAGAGAGCGCCCAACTCCAGCGCGAGGCCGAAGCCCAGCGCGCCGGTCTTTCCAACACGCTCGGCCAGCTGCGCGACGGCATGACCAGCCAGGCCCTCTCCGCCGAACTGGTCGGCGTCCTGCGCGACAGCAGCCTGACCCTGGTGAAGAGCCTGGCCGACTCGGCGCGGAGCAATCCCGGTGCCGCCCTGCTGATCGGCGCGGGCCTCACAATGATGCTGACCAAGACGACCGGCGCCGACGTGATGTCGGCGGCAGGCTCTGCTCTCAAGGCCACCACGTCCGCCGGCGCCGACGCCGCGGTCGCGGCGGCCAGCGGCGTGAAGAGCGCCGCCGGGTCGGCCGCCGACACGGCCCGCTCGCTGGCCGGTCAGGCCGGCGATACCGCGAAGTCACTCGCCGGGCAGGCGAGCGACAAGGTGGCGGGCATGACCGATAAGGTCACCGGCGCGGTGAGCGACACGGCTGCGTCGCTGAAGGACCGGGCCACCGGCACCGTCGACGCGTTGCGCGGCTCCGCCGAGCAGCTTCGCGACAAGGCGGGCGAGCAGGTCGACCAGGCCCGTCGCCTCGTCCATGACGGCCAGGATGCCGCGCAGCATCTCGAGCAGGATGCGACGCGCCTCGCCGCCGATACCAGGCAGGCCGTGTCGAAGCTCCTCGAGGAGCAGCCCATCCTCGTCGCCGCCATCGGCACCGCCCTGGGCGCGATCTTCGGCGCAGCGCTGCCGGTCTCGCAGGCCGAGCGCAACGTGCTGGGCAAGGTCGGGGCCGAGGCGATCGACAAGGGCCGCGACGTCCTCCAGACCGCCAAGGAGACGGTCGGCGAACAGCTTGCCGACGCCCATCTCGGCGACAAGGTCGGCGACATGGCGGGCAAGCTGGTTGATACGATGGTGCCGACGCCACCCGCACGCCCTGCCTAGAGCCGTGTGACGACTGTAGGCCGCCAGACCCCGGGAATTGCGTCCCGGGGTTTTTCCGTTTCATTTGTTTCGTCTGTTTCGTTTATTTTGTCTGCGCTCCCTCACGATGGAGCAGACGCTGCCACCGCGGGGCCCAGCCACACAACGGAATTGGATCATACCATAAAAGGGGATCCTTTTCGATTCCGTCTCAAATCAGGACGTTCCAGCGTCGCGACGCTGGCTTGCAAGTCGGCCGCCCCCTAATAAGGGGAGGTCATGGCGTTCGACTGGCACATCGATTCGGAAACACGGCGCGTTTCCATCACCGCCGAAGGCGACTTCACGCGAGCCGATGTCGAGGCCTACATCAAGGCCGTGGAGGCCTGCGGCGCCGTCGGCTGGAGCAAGCTGCTCGACGGCCGCTTCAGCCGTGCGTCGATGAGCCAGGAAGACATGCTGGCGATCGGCGCTCTTTTCCGGGGCTTCCATGTGCGCGGACCCGTCGGCCCGCTGGCGGTCGTGGTGTCCGGCGCCCAGCTCGACCACGTCAGCCGCCTGCTGGGCATCCTGGCGACCGCCGACCGACCCATGCGCGTCTTCAATGATCTGGACGCAGCCCGGCGCTGGCTCGACCGGCAGCCCGGCGGCTGACGGCTAGTGCGCCAGCAGAAGCGGCATGGGGCATGACGCGATCACCTTGGCCGTCGCGCCGCCCAGGCCGAGGAAGTTCGACAGCCCGCCATGACCGTAGGCGCCCATGACCAGCAGGCCGGCGCCTTTCACCTTCGCGTAATCCAGCAGCGCCCGGCCGCGGGCGCGACCCGACACATTTCCGGGATCCATCGTCTCCACGGCTGCCGCAACGCCGTGCCGGGCGAGCGTGCGGACAAGGAACGGCGTGCCGACGGAATCGGGCGCCGACCCGGCCACCACGATCGTCACCTTGTCCGCCCTGGCGAGGAACGGCATGGCATAGCCCACGGCGCGCGCGGCCTGGGCGCTCCCGTTCCAGGCGATGACGACCGACGAGATCGGCCGGTGGCTGGGATTCGGCGGGGCGATCATCACCGGCCGAGCGCATTCATAAAGCGCGGCATGGACGGTCTCCGGCGCGACATTCTCCGGATCGGTGCCCGGCCGGCCGACCAGCAGAAGGCTCGATTCACGGCCCATGGCGACGAGCCGGTCCCGCGCGAGGTCGGGGCCGGTGAAAGTCGCGCCGGCAAGCGATGCGACCAGCTCGCGATAGGCCCGCTCGGACTCTCCGGCGCGCGCCGCGACGCGATTGTCGGAGTCGATCTTGAGAAAGGGCATCGACTGCAGCGCTATGTCGGCGTCACCGCGGCGAACCTCCGAGAAATGCACCGCGTCCACCGTGGCGTCGAACAGGCCGGCGATCTGTACGGCGAGACGGAACGACATGGCGGCATCCGGTCCCCCTTCGGAAATCGCCAGAATTGATTTGTACATGCCCGTCTCCCCCAACCTCTTTGAGGAGGGAATTAGCACAGACGGGGCATCACCGAGCACACCGAAGACCACCCTGCCCGACCGTGCCGCGGCCGAAATCCTCGACCAGCGCGGCGGCGATCGTGCGGTTCAGCAACGCGGTCGGATGGCCGTCGTCCTGCATGTAGAACCGGTCGACCGGTTGCGGCGGCCGAGGCAGCAGCGCGTTGACATCGAGGACCGGGGCACCGGATGCGCAGAGCAGCGGCACCATCAACTCGCGCCAACCGGTGAGATCGCCGTGCCAGGTTTCGCCCGAGTAATAGAGGACCACCAGTCGCGCGCCGTAGTCGGCGGCGAGCTTCGCCTCGATCTCGCGCAGGATGCGGACGAACAGGCGCTGCTCCTTCGCCTCGTCGACCGCCAAGGCCTTCCATCCGAGGGCGAACAGCCGCGAGCCGACGAGCAGCGATTCGACGAAGGCCGAGGGTTTTATCCAGGTGCCTCGCGCCGCCAGCCGGCCGTCGGGTTCGACGACGTAGCGCGGACTGTCGTGCAGCCACTGGACCCGCCCGGCGACGCGCAGCACATGATCGTCGACGACCGACAGCACTGCCCAGGGAAACCGCTGATGGCCGGACTTGCGCGGCTCGCCCATCTCGAGCTGGCGCAGCACCTGGTTGAGGCCATAGCCCTTCACCGCGAGGTTCACCGGCTGCAACCTGCCGCCGGACTGTTCGCGCAGGTACCAGGCCAGGGTCTGCTCGTCGGCAAGACCCGCGCCGAAGGCGAAGGAATCGCCCAGGATCAGGACCGGCGTGTCTCCGCTCGGGCGGGAGCCGGTCGGCAAGGCCCGAAAGCCGTTGGCGTCGGTCGTGTAGGTGACGTCGTAGATCGTGCGCCCGTTCTTGACGGAGGTCGCCCGGGCCCGCCGGTCCGGCAACGGCCGGAACGCAAGCATCGGATCGGGCACGAACAGCGGCTCGAGCGTCTCCACCAGCCCGTGCCGGAAGTCGGCAAGGTCGCGCTCCTCGACGAAGCGGTTCATCGCATCCGTGCGGAGCAGGAGCTCGCACCACAGGAGGCCGGCCGCCAGCGTGAACAGGAGAAGCGAGGCATTCATGAGCCGTGGCGCCGCCACCAGCATCGCCGCGAACCACACTGCGAGCAGTGCCAGCGCGCCCAGCACCGACGAGGCCCAGCTCACGGCCGCCCAGAAGCCAAGGGCGGGAATGGCGAGGAGAAGGAAAAGAGCTACGACGGCCGTCCGCCAGAGCGGCGGACGGCTCGCCGGTTCAATGAGCGGTTGGCGCGGCCTCAGCCGTCCACCTTGGCGCCGCTCGCCTTGACGATCGGCGCCCAGACCGCGATCTCGCTCACGATGCGGTCCTGCAGGCCCTTGGGCGACATCGGCCAGGGATCGGTGCCGAGGGCGGCGAACTTGGCCTTCACGTCGGCATCCTCGAGCGCCTTGGTGCCGGCGGCAGCCAGCTTGTCGATGATCGGCTGCGGTACGCCGGCCGGACCGCAGAAGCCCATCCAGACCTCGACGACGTAGTTCGGCACGAACTCGATGATCGCCGGCACGTCGGGTGCGGCTTTGTTGCGCTCGCGGCTGGTGACGCCCAGCGCCCGCAGCTTGCCCGCCTGAACGTGGGGCCAGCAGCTCGGCATGTTGTCGAACATGATGTGGACGTTGCCGGCGATGAGATCCTGCATCGCGCCGGCGCTGCCCTTGTAGGGCACGTGGACCATGTCGGTGCCGGTGAGCTGCTTGAACATCTCGCCGGCGAGATGGATCGTGGTCCCCGATCCGGACGAGGCCATGTTGTACTTGCCGGGGTTCGCCTTCAGCAGGGCAATCAGCTCCGGCACCGTCTTCGCCGGTACGCTGGGATGGACCACCAGCATGTTCGGCCACACCGACATGCCGGCCATCGGCGAGAAGTCCTTGGCCGAATCGTAGGGCAGCTTGGCGTAGAGGGCCGGCGCCATGCAGAACATGGAAATGGTGACGAGGCCGATCGTGTAGCCGTCCGGCGGTGCCTTGGCGATCGCATCGGTGCCGATCGTGCCGCCGCCGCCCGCCTTGTTGTCGATCAGCACCTGCTGGCCGATCAGCTCCGACACCTTGGCCATGACGATGCGCGAGATGTTGTCGGTCGCGCCGGCCGGCGTGTAAGGCACGATGAACTTGATGGGCTTGTTGGGGAAAGCATCCTGGGCGCGGGCGAGGCCCGGCGCGGCCAGCGTTGCGGCGGCGCCGGCCAACAGGGCGCGGCGGGTAGGCTTGAACTCGAACATGACTCCTCCACTCTACTTTTCTTGATCTGTGCGCGGACGCTAACAGCCCGCCCGATGGGCGTCACGCGACGCAATGTCCCCGGCTCGCGCTGCGGGCCGCGAGGTCGCTCAGCGGGCCGCGGCGCCGGAAAACGGCATGACGAAAATCTCGACCGGCTCGCTGCGGCCAGGCACCTGGACCGCACCCACGGAGCGGAAGCGCTTGCTGTCGGCGACCGCGAAGCCGCCGGAATTGACGGCGGCGGCCAGCGTCTCGGCACTGGCGACGATCGACGCATCATGCGCCCGCGCGAGATGCTCGAGCCGACTCGCCACGTTCACCGTGTCGCCGACGGCGCTGTATTCGAGGCGGTTGGGACTGCCGATGGCACCCATCAACACGGGGCCGACATGAACACCGATGGCAATGCGAACGACCGGCAGGCCGCGCGTGCGACGGCCGCGATTCCACGCTTCGACCGACCGGATCATGCCCAGCGCACAGCCGAGCGCGCGCGTCTCGTCGTCGGGCTGGGCGTCGGGCGTGCCGAAGGTCGCCATGACGCCGTCGCCGATGAATTTGTCGAGCGTGCCGCCGTGGGCGAAGATGCATTCGGCCATGCGCTGGTGGAAGACGCGCAGGAAGTCGATGGTCTGCTGCGGCGGCTGCCCCTCCATGAGCCGCGTGAACCCCACGACATCGACGAACAGCACGGTGGCCTTGCTCTCGCGGCCACCCTCGAGATCGAGTTCGGCGCCGGCGAGACGATCGACCAGATTGGGCGAGAAATAGCGGGCGAGGTTGTTGCGCTCGCCCTCGGCCGACAGGGTGCGGCCGAGATGCGCGCGGGCGCGCCACACCGCGACGGCGATGAAGCCGGTGCACAGCGTCATGAAGATGAGTTGCTGCACCAGGAAGGCTTCGGGCGTGACGAAACCCGGGCCGATCAGTCGGGCAAAGATCGATCGAACCGCTGGCCACAGCTCCGCCGCGCCCGCGAGATCGATGTCGAGGGCACGCGCCTGCTCGATCGCGGTCCAGACGAAGCTTCCGACCAGCGCCACGAGCGAGGCCGCACCGGTCAGGATAACCGTGCGGACGGAATAGCTGAGCGCGCTCGCGGTGAGATAGATGACGAGGTAGAGGAACAGCGAGCGGCGTCCGAACACCTGTTCGAGCCACAGCCCGTTCTCAGCACCGGGAATCGGCACGATCGTGCCGATCGTGATCACCGTCACGTCGAGCACGGTGACGGCGAGCTGGATCGACCGGGCATAGGGCGAACTGCGCAGCGCATAGACGAGCCAGGCCGACGCCATGATCGTGAAGCAGGCCGCAACGCCAATGCCCACCCGCGCCGGCCCGGCCGCGAACATCAGCCAGACAGCAACGAGGCCGAGAGCGATCAGCCGGAAGCGGAACGCGAAGGCGAGGCCGTTATGCTCTTCTTCCTGGAGTCGCAAACGCAGGCGCGCAAAGGCGCCGTCTTGAGTGAGGGCTGATGACATGGTCTTCCGTTTCCGGAGGGGGCTGATGGCTTACGCGCTCAGGCTGTGCGCGTGAACAAAGTTTCTTTCAAAGAACCGTGAATGACCGTGTGAGAAATTCTCGTCTCTTTCCATCGAAATGATTGTTGGCTTCGCCATCGTGCCACCACAAAGTTTGCGGCCGAAGGAGATGCCCATGCTTCCCTACAAGACTCCCGCGGAGATTGTCGGCCATGACGGATTGCGCATCGTGCTGGTGCGCGGCGTGCCGAGTCCGTGGAGCCAGGCCGCCAAGACGATCCTCGAGATCAAGGGGCTCGACTATGTCGCCGCGCCGCTCGATGTCGGCGGCGCCAACGCCGAGATCGTCGCCTGGTCGGGCCAGAACAGCGGACCGGTCGTCGCCTGGCGCGACGGCCCGCCGCTCAACCGCTGGCTGGACATCCTGCTGCTGGCCGAGCGCCTCGCGCCGACGCCTGCCCTTCTTCCCGCCGATCCGCTGCAGCGCGCGCTGGCGATCGGGCTTAGCCACGAGATCCTGGGCGAAGGAGGCATCGCCTGGAACCGCCGCCTGCAGATGTTCGCCATGGCCGTGAAGGCCGGCGCCGGCGCGCGCATGGCGCCGCTGATCGACAAATACGGCTTCGATGCCGATGACACGGCCGCCGCGGGCGCCCGCATTGCCGCGACCTTGCGCGGTCTCGCCACGCAGCTGCGCGCGCAGCAGGCGCGCGGCGTCTCCTATTTCGTCGGCGACGCGTTGAGCGCCGTCGACATCTACTGGACCACGGTCATGAACATGATGCTGCCGCTGCCGGCGGCGCAGTGCCCGATCCGCGAATCCTCACGCCCGGCCTTCACCGCCAGCGACCCGCAGGTCTTGGAAGCGCTCGACCCGATCCTGATCGAGCATCGCGACCGCATCTTCAAGACGCACTTCCGCGACCCGATGGAGTTCTGAACCGAATTGGAAAGCTTCCGTCGTCTCGACCGAAGCGCCGAAGGCGCGAAGCGGAGAGACCTCTTTTCCGCCAATAGCCGCCGCTCGAAGGAAAAAAGGTCTCTCCACTACGCCTCGCTACGCGAGGCTCCGGTCGAGACGACGGACTCCTTTTGGATTCGAGCCAACATAATCCCGCTTTTCTAGGCCGACATCACCGCATCGGCAGCGGATACATCACGCCGCCCTGGGTCCACAGGGCATTGACCCCGCGACCGTATTTCAGCGGCGTATCAGCACCGAAGGCACGATCGTAGCTTTCGCCGTAATTACCGACCTGCGCGATGATGCGATAGGCCCACTGTTCGTCGAGGCCGAGCGACTTGCCGTTACCGGTGTCGATGCCGAGCAGCCGGCGCGCGGGCAGCGAGCGCGTGTTGCGGAAGCTTTCGAGGTTCTGCGACGTGATGCCGAGTTCCTCGGCCTCGAGCCGGGCATTGTGCGTCCAGCGCACGATGTCGATCCAGTCATTGTCGCCCGCCCGCACATAGGGGCCGTGCGGCTCCTTCGAGATGATCTCGGGCAGCACCATATAGTCGTCGGCCTTGCCGGTACCGACGATGGCCGTGACGAGGCCCGTCGACTGCTGGGTGACCGCGTCGCACTCGCCGGCCACGAAGGCCGCGAAGGTGGCTTCAGTCTTGTCGAAGAGAACCAGCCGCACCGACATGCCGAGACCGGCGAACCAGTCGAGCGTGTTCTGCTGATAGGTCGTGTCGCGCGTCACGCAGATGCGCGCCTTGTCGAGCTGAACGAGGTTCTTGATGCCGGCCTTCTTGGGAACCGCGAAACCCTGGCCGTCGATATAAGTGACGGCCGCATAGCGCACGCCGGTGTCGCCGGAGCTGCGGCGCAGGGTGATCGTGGTGTTGCGGACCAGCAGGTCGATCTGGCCGCTCTTTAGCAGATCGAAGCGATTGGTCGCGGTGGCCGGAACGAACTTCACCTTGCTGGCGTCGCCCAGGGTCGCAGCCGCAATCGAGCGGCAGAAATCGACATCGAAGCCCGACCACCGCCCCTGCTTGTCGACGACAGAGAAGCCGTGCAGCTCGCCGTTGACGCCGCACAGGACCTGGCCGCGCTTCTTGACGAGGGCGAGCGTCGGCTCCTGCGCCGGCGCCTGGGGAGTCGTTGCTGCGGCGGGGGAAACGCCGACACCGGTCTGCCCGGGTGTCTGTCTCGGCAACGCCGGTTGGCCCGGAGGCGTGGCCGGCGCCTGGGCCGCAGGCGGTCGTGCCGGATTCTGCGATGGCGCAGTCTGCGCCGACACCGCGAGCGGTACAGCACACGCGACCATCGCCGATGCGGCGAGAAGTATTGCCGAAAATCTTGTGTTCATCTCACCCACACCACTGGCCACCGGGACTCGACAAGATGGCGCAGCTTAGCAATGTGAGTGAACCGATTGAAGGCAGCTCGCTCGGAGAGCGTTCGCAACGCGGCTCCGCTGCTAAGGCAGATGCGCGTCGATCCACGCCGTGATGTCGGCCATCACGCCTTCCTTGCCGGTGTCGGCCAGCAGGTCGTGGAAATGGTCCTTGTAGAGCTTCAGCGTTTTATCGGCCGAGCCCGTCGTGTCGTGGAAGAACTGGCTGCCCTCGCAGACCGTCGCCTTGTCGGCGGTGCCGTGCATGATGAGGACCGGCAGCGTGATCTTCGGGAACTCCTCGCGCAGGCGTTCGTCGGCGCGCACCAGGGCGGCGACGGTGGCCGCGGGCTGGATCTCGTGGGCGATCAGCGGATCGGCGTTCAGCGCCGCCACGGCCGCGGGATCGCGCGAGAAGTCCTCGTTCTTGAGCTTCAGCACCGGCAGGCGCGGCGCGATGTGGCTCAGCCCCTTGATGGCAGCGAGCGCGAAGCCCGGCGCCGGGACCTGGAAGGCGAAGCTCTCGCAGATGAAGCCCGCGAGTTCGGCCTGGTTGTCGAGCGTGTAGGTCGCGGAGACGACGCCGCCGGCGCTGTGGCCCAGCAGGAAGACCGGCAGGCCGGGATGACGGGCCTTGGCGATCTTCACGACGCCGGCCACGTCGGCAACATAGTCTGCAACGTCGTCGACATAGAAACGCTCGCCGTCCGACTTGCCGCGGCCGCGCAGGTCCAGCGCGAAGACGGCATGACCCTTCTTCACGAGTTCGCCCGCCGGCCAGAGATACTGGCCGCCATGGGAATTGACACCATGGCAGATGATGACGACGGCGCGCGGCGCGCCTTCCGGCTTCCACGAGCGCAGGAAGATCTTGAGATCGCCCTTGCTGTCGAAAGTCTCTTCGGTCGCGTTCGTCATGGTGTCTCTCCCCGAGGCTTGGAATCTAGGGGCAGAGTCTTACTGCGCGGTTACTGCGCCGGCCATTCGACCTAAGACGAGGATGCTATTCGAGCCAGCGCAGGCAGCCGGTTGTGGCCAGAACCGGATCGAGCCGGCGGCGTACATCGGCCGGCAATGCGGCGAGCTTCTTGCGCAGCGCGTCGTAGCACTTGGCCTGGTAACGGAACGGCGCCTGGCTCCACGGCCGGCCGAGAATGTCGAGGTCGACCGACGGTGCGCCGCTTTCGAGCGCCGCGCGATTGGCGGCGAGGAACGGCAGGTAGGTTTCGCCGCAATGCTTCAGCAACGCGGTCACTGCCTCCGGCAACGGCGCATCGGCCGCCAGCCACTCGCCCTCGACGCCCGAGGCATCGTCGAGCCGCATCAGCCAGCAATAGACGTCGGGTGCTCGCTCCCGCATCTCCATCATCGGCGTCGGATCGACCGACAGGATCTGGAGCTGGCCGAACAGGCCGAACTCGGCCAGCGACGGCCGCGAGCCGAACAGGAATTCCATCCTGCCGACATGGGCTTCGAGCGTGTCGAGGATGACGCGATAGCTGTCCTCGATGATCGGCCGATTGGCATCGGTGCAGCCGACCATCGCCATGCGCCCGACCTGGCGGTCGTTGAAGGCCTGCATGGCCTCGCGCCGCTCGGCCTCCGGCATCTGCGGATCGCGCGAGGTGATCACCCAGCCCTGCGCGAATTCGCGGTCCGGCGCGTAGTACCAGCGATAATGGAACATGATCTTGGTGACCCATTCGTCGCCAAAATCCTCCAACAGGTCGCTGAGATAGGCCTGCGCCGGATCGTCGGGCACGATCGAGCGCTGACCGGGATGCGCCCGCTCCAACGCATAGGCGAGCGGCGTCGAATCGTTCATCACCGTGCCATCGGGAAACGTCAGCGCGGGGATCACCGGCGGCAGTCCGGCCGCGACCGCGACGTCGCGCGGCCAGCCGACGGCCTTCCAGACGAAGGGCAGCCGGCGATAGCGCAGGATGGCGCGCATCTTCACCGAATAGGGCGACGGGCCGAAGCCGTGAAGGATGTAGGGCTGGTTGCTCATCTCACCACTGTCCAAAGAAGATGCCGTGCTGGCGATGCCTGGCGGTGCGCGCGGCGACATAGGCGTCATCGACGGTGACACGGCTCTTGCGCGCCTTGGCCCAGGCGTTCAGCCGCTCCTCCATCTCGCGGAAGATCGGCGCGTAGGTCAGGTCGTCGCCGAGATCGCGACGCTCCTTGGGATCGTTGGCGAGGTCGAACAGCATCGGCCGGTAACCCTGCCACCAGACATATTTCCAGCGGTCGGTGCGGACCATGATGGCGCGGCATTCGCCCGGCTTGCGGCCTAGGATCGTGCGCGCCTCGCGGAAGGAATAGTCGAGCTCGGAGAAGACGGCGTCGCGCCAGGTGTCGAGATGAATCCTGCGCAGCAGCGGCAGCAGCGAGCGGCCCTCCAGCAGGTGATCCTGCGGCGGCAGGCCCAGGGTCTCGAGGATGGTCGGCACGACGTCGATCGCCTCGACGAAGCGCTCGTCGACCGTGCCGCGCGTCAGGTCGGCCTCGGAATCGGGATCGACCACGATGAAGGGCACGCGGTACGCCTCCTCGTAGAACATCTCCTTTTCGCCCAGCCAATGGTCGCCCAGGAAGTCGCCATGGTCGGCGGTGAAGATGATCAGCGTGTCGTCGAGCCGGCCGGCGCGCTCCATGTGCGCAAACAGGCGGCCGAGCCAGTCGTCGAGCTGGGTGATGAGACCCATATAGGCCGGCCGCACGATGCCCGGTGCCTCGGGCCGGCTGAAGGAAACCGATTCCTCCATCTCGCGATAGGCGGCGAGCACCGGATGCTCGTTGGCCCGCTCCTGCTCGTCGCGGTTCAGCGGCAGCATGTCGGCGGCGCCGTACATGTTGTGGTAGGGCGCCGGCGCCATGTAGGGCCAGTGCGGCTTCACGTAGCTGAGATGCAGGCACCATTGCCTGTCGCCCATCTCGTCGATGAAGCGCATCGCCTCACGCGTCATGTAGGCGGTCTCGGAATGCTCCTCTTTCACGCGCGCCGGCAGATGGACGTTGCGCATGTGCCAGCCCGAGGCTTTCTCGCCATTCGGTCCATCGGCGGCGATCACGAAGTCGCTCCACGGATCGTCGGAGACGTAGCCGTTCTTGCGCAGATAGTCGGCGTAGCCGCTCTCCTCGCCGGGCGGCGAATGGCCGTCATAGCGATCCAGCTCCTCGAAGCGACCGGCGCGCATCAACGCTTCCAGCGCCGAGCCGCCCTCGATGCCGAAGCGCTCCAGCGCCTCGAGGTCGGGCAGCACATGCGTCTTGCCCGCCAGCGCCACCTTGATCCCGGCCATCGACAGGAACTCGCCCAGGGTCTTTTCGCGCAGGGACAGCGGCACGCGGTTCCAGGTGGCGCCGTGGCTCGACATGTAGCGGCCGGTATAGAAGCTCATGCGGCTGGGGCCGCAGACGCCGGACTGCACATAGGCGCGCGGGAAGCGCACGCCGCGCGCCGCCAGCGCATCGATCGCCGGTGTCTTCAGGTGGGGATGGCCGGCGCAGGACAGATGGTCCGCGCGCAGCTGGTCGCACATGATGAACAGAACGTTCCTGGCCTTGCCCACGGTTTCCCCTCTCGACGGCTTCTGTGTGCCTTGTCTAACTTAAGACGCATGACACAGACGCCGTCCATCCGCGACATCATCGATTTCTGGTTCCTGCCGCTCGGCCATCCCGATCACGGCAAGCCGCGCGACATCTGGTGGCGGAGCACGCCCGAGTTCGACGCCGAGACGATCGGCCGGTTCGGCGCCGCGATCGAGCGCGCCATCGCCGGCGAACTCGATGCCTGGAAGGACTCGCCTGAGGGCGCCCTGGCGCTGATCCTGCTGTGCGACCAGTTCACACGGAACTGCTTTCGCAAGACGGCGCGCGCCTTCGCGGGCGACAACAAGGCCATCGAGATCGCGCGCCATGCCGTCGCGCGCTTCTATCCGTCGGTCTTCCCCGTCAATATCAGGCTGTTCTTCTACATGCCGTTCGGCCATTCAGAGCAGCTCGCCGACCAGCAGTTCGCCTGCGCCCTGTTCGACACGATCGGCGGCGAGGACAATCTGAGGTCGGCCGCCGACCACCGCGACGTCGTCGCCCGCTTCGGCCGCTTCCCCCACCGCAACGAGGTGCTGGGCCGCAGCACGACGGCGGAAGAGGTCGAGTACCTGAAGAACGCGAATCGTTACGGTCAGTAGGGGGGAACAAAGACGCGATACCATTCCCGTCGTCCCGAGCGTAGCGTAGCGAAGTCGAGGGACCTTTTATGCGCCAGCCCGTGGTCTACATTCTGGCGAGTGCCACTGGGCGTGCCCTCTACATCGGCGTTACCACAAACCTGTCTCGCCGCCTTGAGGAGCATCGGCTCGGTCGCGTGATCCATACGGCCAAATACAAGATCGACCGGCTCATCTTCATCGAGCCGCATGAAACAGCCCCTGATGCCATCGCTCGCGAGAAGCAGCTGAAGAACTGGAATCGCGGCAAGAAGATCGCATTGATCAACCGTTCCAATCCAGACTGGCGGGATCTGTCCGGCGAGATCGACGGCTAAAAGAGGTCCCTCCACTCCGCGCTACGCGCTCCGGTCGGGACGACGGATGTTCCCGTTTATGCGCCCACGATCTCGCGATAGATGTCGGCTGTCTCCTTGTCGAAGCAGCAGAAGATCACGTGCTCGGGCATGCGGATCATGCGGACTTCGTGGACGGCGATCTCGGCCGCTTCCTGCTTGGGATAGCCGTAGACGCCGGTCGAGATGGCGGGGAAGGCGATGCTGTGCAGGCCGTGTACGATCGCGAGCGCCAGACTGTTGCGGTAGCAGCGCGCCAGCTTCTCAGGCTCGCCCTGCTTGCCGCCGTGCCAGACCGGGCCGACCGTATGGATGACGTGGCGCGCCTTGAGGCGGTAGCCGGCGGTGATTTTTGCTTCGCCGGTCGGGCAGCCGCCCAGGGTGCGGCATTCGGCGAGAAGCTCGGGACCGGCGGCGCGATGGATGGCGCCGTCGACGCCGCCACCGCCCAGCAGGCTCTCGTTGGCGGCGTTCACGATGGCATCGACGTCGAGGCGCGTGATGTCGCCCTCGACGATTTCGATGCGGCTCATGCTCTTACCAGTAGCGAACCGGACCGGTGTCGATGTGGACGAAGCCGGAGCGCGGATAGAAGCCGACGCCGCCCATGTTAAGCGACCGGGCCGCCTGACGGATGCGGAACACCGGGACGCCCGGGAAGCGGATGTCCATGGCGTTGCCGTTCATGTGCTGGCTGTCGCGCGCCACGCCGCGGCTGACGCTGGCCAGCCAGGCATTGCTCTCGGGCGAGCGGAAGGCCGAGAGGACCTCGACCTGGCCGCTGTAGCCAGCGATGCGGGTCGTATGCCACAGCACGTCGAACAGCAGCGGATCCATTTCGGTCGTGCCACTGTCGCGGCTGTCGCGCAGGAACTGATTGAGCTGGTCAAGGGCGCTGCGGTGATAGGAGCCGTTCGACCAGTAGGTGACCGTCAGCTCTTCCTTGGTGTTGAAGTTCACCAGGCTGAGGCTGCGCGGGCTGGACAGGTCGAGATCGGGCGCCGGCAGCGGCGCGGCCATCGCCGCCGGGGCAAACCCGCCATACGGGGCGGCGGCGCGGGGCTTCTGCCGCTGAGCGACTGGCGACGCTTTCTTCTGCTGGGCAGCGACCCGGGTTACGTTGGCGGACTTGGCGGGCGCGGCGGTCTTCTTCTTGGCGGTCTCGGCAGTGGCGGCGGTCTTGACCTTGGGAGCGCTCGAAGCGCCCGTATTCGTTTGGGCGAAGCCCGTGCCGGCAAATACCAACAGTGTCGCCAGGCTCAGTACAAAACTACGCATCCCTGCCCCGGTGTTGTTGCATTTTTGTCACAGCCACCCTTATCAGAGACCCATTCTCGACTCAAAGTTTAATTCCTGGTCACGGCTGAGGGCCAAGCCGACTACCTCACCCACCATGCAAAGCGTGGGCCCACTCAGAAAGGCCCGCCTTGCCTGCCGATCAATCGTCGCCAGAGTACCGACGACCCGGCGTTCCTTGTCGGTGGTGCCGTTCTCGATCAGGGCCACGGGAGTCGAAGCCGGCAGACCGTGGGCAATCAGTTGCGACGCGATCTGCTGTAACGCACCCGCACCCATATAGATAACGACGGTTTGCCGCGGACGGGCGAGCATTTCCCAGTCGAGATCGACCGTGCCGTTCTTGAGATGACCGGTGACCATTACGCACGCCTGGGCATGGTCGCGATGGGTGAGCGGAATGCCCGTGCTGGAGGCACAGCCCAGGGCAGCGGTCACACCCGGCACCACCTCGACGGCCACGCCTGCCTTCACCAGCGCCTCGACCTCCTCGCCGCCGCGACCGAACACGAACGGGTCGCCGCCCTTAAGGCGCACGACGCTCTTGCCGGCGCGCGCCAGCGCCACCAGCCGATCGTTGATCTCCGGCTGCGGCACGCAATGGTTCGCCCGGCGCTTGCCGACATAGACCCTCTCGGCATCGCGGCGTGCCATCGACAGGACTTCGTCCGAAACCAGCCGGTCGTAGACCACGACGTCGGCGCGCTGCAGCAGGCGATGCGCCTTCAGGGTGAGCAGATCAGGATCGCCCGGCCCCGCGCCGACCAGATGGACCATCCCGGCGGACGGAGCCTCACTGCGCACATTGTCGAGCAGGCGGATCAGTTCACGACGCGCACCGATCTCGTCGCCGGCCAACGCGAGTTCACCGACCCTTCCTTCGAAGACGCGGTCCCAAAAGCGGCGGCGCGCCCGCGGCACGACGAGCGTGCGACGAACCTGCTCGCGGAAGACTTCGGCGAAGCGCGCCAGCCGGCCCAGCGCCGCGGGAAGGCTGCGCTCGATCTCGGCGCGGATGCGGCGCGCAAGTGCAGGCGCCGTGCCGGCGGTCGAGATGGCGATGGTGATCGGCGCACGATCGATGATCGCCGGCATGATGAAGGTCGAGAGCGCGGGCCGGTCGACGACATTGACAGGAACGCAGCGCGCCTGTGCGGCGGCCGACACGCGCGCCTGCACCGATTCGTCCTGGTTCGCCACGATCACCAGGGACACGCCCTCGAGATCAGCGTCGTCGAAGGCGCACCCGGCCCAGGAGACATGGCCTTCGGCGATGAAATGAGCGACCTCGCCGCCGACCGTCTCGGCGATCAGCGAGACCTGCGCGCCTGCCTTGAGCAGCAGCTCCGCCTTGCGCGCGGCGGCGTCTTCGCCGCCGACGATCAGCGCGCGGCGGCCCTGCAACGACAGGAAGAGCGGGAAGGTCTGCATCACGCGGCCTTCACGAGGCGCGCTGCACGCAGCAGCGCGCGAATCTCGGGACGGCAGGAGCCGCAGTTGGTGCCGGCATGCGTCTTCGCGCCGACCGAGGCCAGCGATGTCGCGCCATCGGTAATGGCAGCCTCGACGGCGCCGCGCGACACGCCGAAGCAGGCACAGATCTCGCCGCCGCGATGCATATCCGTCCCGCCGTGCAGCAGCGCGTCACGTTGCTCCATCGTGAGCCGATCCAGTGCCATGAACGGTGTGAAGCGGTCGCGCGCCTCCGCCTCGTATGTTGACCCCAACGTCATCACGGCCTCGACGCGGCCGTCGCTGACGACGGCACCGATGCCGTTCTCGCCGGCGAGCCACGGACCCGGATTGGCCGTGCGCACCGACGCAGACAGCGCCTGTTGTGCAACTGCGAAGGGCTGCTCGCCTGCAACGATGTAGGCGTGATAGCCGGCGCCTCTGATCCGCGCCCAGTAGGAAATCTCCGGCAGCATCACCGCGCGACGAGCGAGAATCGTGCCATGCCAGCGCATATCAAGACGACGAATCTCGACGGGCGTGTGCTTCAGCTCCGGCTGGCCCGAGATGGGATCGACCGCCGGGTTCACTGCAGCGTTGATGCGACCCGCGCGACTCACCTGCGCGGTCCAATGCATGGGCGCAAAGGCTTCGCCGGGGCGTAACGAGTCCGTCACATGGACACGCAGCGCGCCACGACCCCATGCACTCGTCACGTCCGCGATGTCGCCATCGGCGAGACCACGCGCCGAGGCATCGTGCGGGTGCAGCTCGATCGTGGGCTCGGGCCGATGGCCGGCGAGCCGCACCGATTTGCCGGTGCGAGTCATCGTGTGCCACTGGTCGCGTACGCGGCCGGTGTTGAGGAGCAGCGGCCGCGTCTCATCCGGTGCATTCACCGGCGCGCGCACCGTCGTGGCGATGAACCGTGCGCGGCGGTCGGCATGGAAGAAGCCGCCGTCGCCGAAGAAGCGCTGATCTGCCCCGCCACCCCAGGTGAACGGTTGCAGGGACTCGTATTCCGCATCGTCGATCGTGGCGCGGTCGCCGATGTCGAAGTCGCGCGTGCCTCCGTTCTCGAAGGACGAGAGCGCGGCATGCTCGCGGAAGATGTCGGCGACGCCGCGCCAGGCGAAGGCGGCGCCATGGCCGAGGCGCCGCGCGACCTCGGAGAGGATCCACCAATCCTGCCGGGCCTCGCCGGGTGGTGGCAGGAAGGGCCGCTGGCGCGAGATTCCGCGCTCGGAGTTGGTGACCGTGCCGTCCTTCTCCGCCCAGGCGAGCGCCGGCAGTCGGATGCGGCAGGCATCGACCGTGTCGGTGGCGCGGATCGCCTCGGAGACGATGGAGAACTCGCAGCCGCGCAATGCCTCGCGCACGGAATCGGCATCGGGCAGGCTGGCCACCGGATTGGTCGCCATGATCCACACCGCCTTGATGCGGCCGGCGCGAACGGCTTCGAAAAGATCGACCGCCTTGAGACCGGGCTTCGTCGCCATGAGCGCGGCGCGCCAGAAGCGGCCGATCCTGTCGATTTCGGCCGGACCGAAATCCATGTGGGCGGCCAGCGTGTTGGACAGCGCGCCGACCTCGCGACCGCCCATCGCGTTGGGCTGGCCGGTGATCGAGAAGGGCCCCATGCCCGGGCGGCCGATGCGGCCGGTGAGCAGATGGCAGTTGATCAGCGCGTTCACTTTGTCGACGCCGGCGCTCGACTGGTTCACGCCTTGGGAATAGAGCGTCACGACCTTCTCGGTGCGGGCGAACCAGTCGAGGAAGGTCGCGAGTTCGGCCGACAGCAGGCCGCAGACGGCAGCGTCCGTTGCGCGCGCGGCGGCAAGCGATTCGTCGAGACCCGATGTGTGCCGGTTGACGAAGCCAAGGTCGGTTGCGCCGCGCGCCGCAAGGCCGGCCAGCAAGACATTGAACAACGCCACGTCGCTGCCGGGCTTCAGCGCGAGATGGAGATCGGCGATGTCGCAGGTCTCGGTGCGACGCGGATCGACGACCACGACCTTCATCGAGGGCCGCGCGCGCTTCGCTGCTTCCAGGCGCTGGAACAGCACGGGATGGCACCAGGCGAGATTACTGCCGACCAGCACCACGAGGTCGGCCTGTTCGAAATCCTCGTAACGGCCGGGCACCGTGTCGCTGCCGAAGGCGCGCTTGTGGCCTGCCACCGACGAGGCCATGCAGAGGCGCGAATTGGTGTCGATGTTCGCGGTACCCAAAAAGCCTTTGATCAGCTTGTTGGCGGCGTAATAGTCCTCGGTCAGCAACTGGCCGGAGACATAGAAGGCGACGGCATCGGGGCCATGTTCTTCGATCGTCTTCCGGAAGCCGTCCGCCACCGTGTCGAGTGCGACCTCCCAGGAGACCCGCTGGCCGTCGATCTCGGGATGCAGCAGCCGGTCTTCGAGCGACAGCGTCTCGCCCAGGGCCGCGCCCTTCGAGCACAGCCGCCCATGATTGGCGGGATGATGCCGGTCGCCTTCGACCGCGGCACCGCCCTTGCCGTCGGGCGTGGCGACGACCCCGCATCCGACGCCGCAATAGGGACAAGTGGTGCAGACGCCGTCGGTCATGAGGAAGGATCCCTCGCTGCGCTCGGGATGACATGGACGGCATACCTCAACACGGGTGTCATCCCGAGCATAGCGAGGGATCCTTGCTCGATGGCGCGACTAGTAGACATCGCGCTGATACCGACCGGCCTTCGCGAGACCGTCGAGCCAGGCTTTCGCTTCGACCGCGCTCTTGCCACCAGGGCCCATCGCGATGTCGAGCAACACCATCTCGACATCCTTGGCCATGCGCTTGGCATCGCCGCAGACATAGAAGTGAGCGCCCTGCTCGAACCAGGCCCAGAGTTCGGCCGCATTCTCGCGCATGCGGGTCTGCACGTAGATCTTCTCCGCCTGGTCGCGCGAGAAGGCGAGATCGAGTCGCGCCAGCACGCCGCGCCGCTGCCAGTCGAGAATCTGGTCCTCGTAGAGAAAATCGGTGCTCCGCTTCTGGTCGCCGAAGAACAGCCAGTTCTTCCCTTTCGCGCCGCGCGCATCACGCTCCTCGAGGAAGGCGCGGAACGGCGCGATGCCGGTACCGGGCCCGACCATGATGGCGGGCGCGGCATCGTCCACAGGGGGCGCAAAACCGTGGGCCTTCTGCACGAACACGGGGATGACGTCGCCGGGCTTCGCAAAGTCGGCGAGATAGCAGGAGCCGATGCCGGTGCGTGTGCGGTCGTTGGTGTCCCAGCGCACGGCCGAGACGGTGAGATGGACTTCGCTCGGATGCGCCTTGGGCGACGAGGCGATCGAGTAGAGGCGCGGCTGCAGCCGGTCGAGCGACTTCAGGAGCCCGGGCAGTGACGGCGACACCGAGGGGAAGGCCAGCAGCAGGTCGAGCAGATCGGCCTCGGCCAGTTCCGGCGGCCCCTCGCCCGCGGCCAGCGCCTGCAGCTTCAACGCCTCTTCACCATCGAAGGCGCGCGTCGCCAGGAACAGCATGCATTCGTCGCTCGGCCGCGCGATGTCGACCTTGCTGAGCAGCGCCTGACGCAACGGCAGCGCCTCGTGGTCGATGCCCACCATCTCCTCACCGGTGGCGCCGAGGCGATCGAGCACCGCCTGCACGAGCTGCGGGTTCTTGCGCGCGAAGACGCCGAGACTGTCACCTGCCTCGTAGGTGATGTCGCTCGCCGAGAGGTCGAACACGACGTGCCGCACGTCCTTCTCGGAACCGTTGCGGTTGAGCGGATGGGCATCGACCAGGGTGGCGAGTGCCGGTCGATCGCGCGAGAAGCCGACCTGTCCGGCCGGTTTCACCGCCGGCGCCATAACGGCCGCGCCGTCGCGCATCGGCTCCAGTGAAGCGACGAGTTCCTTCACCTTGCGCTGGGTTTCCTTGCCGCCGGGCACGCAGCGGCCCATGTCGGCCTCGGCGCCGGACCACACGGCTTCGGCATAGGTCTGGCAGAGATAGCCGCACTGGCCACAATCGAGCTGGGCCATCGCGGCCATGAGCTGGCGCTCGGGCTTGCTGTCCTTCGCCAGGTCGAGACGCTCGGCGAGCGACAGTGCCGCGTCATGCCAGGGGAAGTCCTCGGGCTCGGCAGGCTCCGAAGTCGACTCTCCCGCGCTCCCGTTTCCGTTCACGCCGAGATAGGCGGCAAAGAAGCCGTTCAGCCAGGCACGCTGCTCCGTCGAGAACGGCGCATTCTCGGGGATGATCTGCGGGATGGGCGTGAAGGCGTTCATGCCGCGAGCGCCAACCGGGGTACGCGGTCCGCGAGATCGCGAAGAGTTGCGATCTCATAGCGGCGGCAGAATTCGAAGAACGATTCGGTGGCTGACTGGCGATGCGCCAGATAGGCCGCCAGCAGCCTTTCGAGAAGCGGCGGCAGCTCGTCGAAGGCGATCGAGGTCGCGTATTCGCGTGCCATCGCCTGCTCCGCCGTCGAGGCGGCGCCGCCACCAATGAAGACGTGATAGCCCTCGACGCTGTCTTCGCCGCGCTCGACCTTGGCCGCCATCAGGCCGATGTCGCCGACATAATGCTGGGCGCAGGAATGGTGGCAGCCGGTCAGGTGGATGTTGATCGGCGTATCGATGGCCAGGCGCATCTCGAGATAGTCCGCGAGCTTCAACGCATGGCCCTTGGTGTTCGACGCCGCGAACTTGCAGCCGGCATTGCCGGTGCAGGCGACCAGGCCGCGCCGCAACGCGCTCGCCTCGACGCCGAGTCCGAGGGCTGCGATGGCGGCGACGCAGACGCAGACGTCGCGGTCAGGCACGTCGGAGATCAGCAGGTTCTGCCACACGGTGAAGCGGATCGTGCCGCTGCCGAAGCGCTCGGCAATCCTGGCGATGCCGCGCATCTGCTCTGCCGTCATGCGCCCCACCGGAAGGGCGACGCCGAGATAGTTGAGTCCCGGCTGCTTCTGGCGATGCACGCCGATATGGCCGTGCTTGTCGGCCAGCGTACGGGGCGCCACCTGCGCGCCCGCCGCGCGGCGCAGCTTCGCGCCATATTCCTTCTCGACCTCGGCCAGGAAGGCGTCGCGTCCCAGGCGGTCGATCACGTATTTCAGGCGCGCCTTCTGGCGGTTGGTTCGGTCGCCGTGGATCGCGAACGCGCGCACTACAGCGCCCGCCACCGTCACGCACTCCCCAGGCTTGAGCAGGATGCCGGTCTCGAAGGCGAAATCGAGATGGCCGGTGATGCCACCGAGCTGGAGATGGAAATAGATGCCGGGCTCGAAGCCCTCACCGCCTGTCACCTCGGTCGCGACGAAGCCGATGTCGTTCGTATCCTCAAGCACAGGCACTCGCCCGCCGCCGTCGAAGGCGATGTTGAACTTGCGCGGCAGGCCGTACATCTCGCGATGATTGAGGATGTAGTGATGCATCGCGCGGCACAGCGGCCGCGTGTCGTAGAGTTCCTGCGGGTCGATGCCCGCGGTCGGGCTGCCGGTGATGTTGCGAATGTTGTCAGCGCCGGAGCCGCGTGAGGTGAGGCCCAGTTCCTGCACAGCCAGCAGGAGATCGACCGCATGCGCCGCCGGAATCTCGCGGATCTGCAGGTTGGCCCGGGTCGTCACATCGGCATAGCCGCCACCGAAGGCCGCCGCCGCATCGGCCAGGCCGCGCAGCTGCCAGGCGTTCACGATGCCGTTGGGCATGCGCAGCCGGCACATGAAGGAATTTTCGGCCGGCGCAACGAAGAAGAGTCCGTGATACTTGGTGAGGAAGACGTCGACGCCCTTGGGAAACTGTCCCGCTTCGGCACGCCCCACCACTTCGTCCCAGCGGTCGAGCGGATGGCGTGCACGCTTGGCCGTCTCCTCGGCGACCAGCTTGCCGCCGGCCGCCACGGCGCGGTCCTGGGCGGCATGCTGCAGGGCGTCCGGGCCGATCGGCTGACCGGTCGATGCCTCCGGCGTGCGTGCCGCGAGCTTATCGGCCGCCTTGCGGGCTTCGATCCCGCTGACGAAGCCTTGCAGCCACTGCTTCTGCGCCTCGTCGAACTCCTCGCTCATTTGCCTCCCCATTCAAATGGGGAGGTGGCGGCCTCACTGGCCGACGGAGGGGTCATCGCCGACGTGCGACGGATGACCCCTCCGTCGCCGCAAGACGGCGACGCCTCCCCCGTTGACGGGGGAGGAAAGTTGCTAGGCCGCGGCACGGGCCGGCACCCGGTGACGCGCGTAGAGGAATTCGAGCACCGCGGCGCGGCACCTTGCATATTCGGCGTCGGTCGCGAGGTCGAGCCGGCGGCGCGGCCGGGCGAGGTTGATGGGCAGGATCTCGCCGATCGTGGCGGCGGGACCGTTGGTCATCATCACCACGCGGTCCGACAGCAGCACAGCCTCGTCGACGTCGTGGGTGATCATCATCACCGTGTTGCCGAGGCGGGAATGGATCTCCATCACGCTATCCTGCAGGTGCGCGCGGGTCAGCGCGTCGAGCGCGCCGAACGGCTCGTCCATCAGCAGCACCTTGGGCTGCATGGCGAGGGCGCGGGCGATGCCCACCCTCTGCTTCATGCCGCCCGACACTTCGTGTGGCCGCTTGTCCTTGGCCTGGGCCATCTGCACCAGCTCGAGATTGTGCATCACCCAGTCATGGCGCTCGGCCTTGCTCTTGGAGGAGCCGAAGACCTTGTCTACGGCGATGGCGATGTTGCCGTAGACGGTGAGCCACGGCAGCAGCGAGTGGTTCTGGAATACGATGGCGCGGTCGGGGCCGGGCTCGTCGACGACCTTGCCTTCGAGGAAGACCTCGCCGTTGGTCGACTTCAGCAGGCCACCCAGGATGTTGAGCAAGGTCGACTTGCCGCATCCCGAATGGCCGATCAGCGAGACGAACTCACCCTGCTCGATGCGCAGGTTGACGTCGCGCAGCACTTCCGTCGCCATCTGGCCGCGGCGGAAGCTCATACCGACCTGTTCGAACTTGAGGTAAGGCTGTGTGGTCATGGCTGTGCTCCTACTGCGCCGAGACGCCGTGCGAGACGAAGTGACCGACCACGGCAATCAGCTTGTCGAGCAGGAAGCCGACGATGCCGATATAGACCAGGGCCACGATGATGTCGGAGATGCGCGAGCTGTTCCACGCGTCCCAGATGAAGAAGCCGATGCCGACGCCGCCGATCAGCATCTCTGCCGCCACGATGGCGAGCCAGCTCAGGCCCACGCCGATGCGCAGACCGGTGAAGATGTAGGGCACGGTCGCGGGCAGCGTGATCTTGTAGAAGACCTCCCACCAGGAGAGCCGGATCACCGCCGCGACGTTGCGATAGTCCTGCGGGATGTTCCGCACCCCCACCGACGTGTTGATGATGATCGGCCAGATCGAGGTGATGAAGATCACGAACAGGGCCGAGGGATCGGCGTGGCGGAAGCCCGCCAGCGACAGCGGCAGCCAGGCGAGCGGCGGCACGGTGCGCAGGACCTGGAAGATCGGATCGAGGCCGCGCATCGCCCAGGTGCTTTGGCCGACCAGAACGCCGAGCGCGATGCCGACGACGGCAGCGAGACTGAAGCCCATGGCCACGCGCCCCAGGCTCTTGGAGATCTGCCAGAAGGCGCCCTTGTCGATGCCGCCATTGTCGTAGAACGGATGGGCGATGAAATCCCACGCGTCCGACACCACCTTCGTGGGCGGCGGCAGGCGCGCGCCCGGCTCCGAGCAGAGGAGCTGCCAGACGAACAGCGTGATCGAGATCACGATGAGCGGCGGCAGCACGACGCTCGCCACGTGCCGCGCCATTTCCATCGCGCGCTGCAGCGCCGGCCGCACCGGCGGCCGGAACGTCACGATCTCCGCCGAACTCTCCGGAACGGGAACGACGGTGGCCACCGACGCGGCGGCCTTTGCGATTGCCGGCATCATGCCACCTTCTTGATCTGGAGCGCCGCGAGATAGGCCTTCGGGTCGGCCGGGTCGAAGACCTTGCCGTCGAAGAAGGTTTCCTTGCCGCGCGACGTACCGGCCGGCATGTCGTTCGCCGAGACGCCGATCGCCTTGGCGGCTTCGCGCCACAGATCCTCGCGATTGACCTTGCCGATGATCGCCTTGGTGTCGAGGTCGGGCGCCATCATGCCCCAGCGCTGGTTCTCGGTAAGGAACCACAGTTCGTGGCTCTGGAAGGGATAGGAGGCGTGGTCGCGCCAGAACTTCATCGACAGGTCGCGATTGTCGATCTTGCGGCCGTCGCCGTAGTTCACCTTGCCTTCGATGCGATTGATGATGTCGGCCGGCGGGCAGTTGAACCACTGGCGCTTGCCAACGATCTCCGACAGTTCCTTGGCGTTCTCGAGCTTGTCGCACCATTGGGCGGCTTCGAGCACCGCCTGCAGGACGGCCAGCGCCGCTTTCGGATTCTTGTCGACCCAGTCGGCCCGCAGACCGAGGCTCTTCTCCGGATGGTTCTTCCAGAGGTCGCCCGTGGTGCAGGCGGAGTAGCCGATGCCCTGGTTGACCAGCTGCTCGTTCCACGGCTCGCCGACGCAGAAGGCCTCCATGCTGCCGACCTTCATGTTGGCCACCATCTGCGGCGGCGGCACGACGATGGTCGAGACGTCCTTCTCGGGATCGATGCCGCCGGCGGCCAGCCAGTAGCGGATCCAGAGATCGTGGGTGCCGCCGCGGAAGGTCATGGCGCACTTCACTTCCTTGCCGCCGGCCTTCATCTTGGCGAAGGCGGCCTTGAGCGGCTCGGCATTGACCGTCGCACCGGTCGGCATCAGCTCCTTGGCGACCGAGATCGCCTGGCCGTTCGTGTTGAGGCGCGACAGGATGTACATCGGCACCGGCTTGTTCTCCGGCGTCGTGAGGCCCAGCGAGATCTGGTAGGGCTTGGGCGTCAGGATATGCGCGCCGTCGATGCCGCCCGCACCGGAGCCCAGCACGATGTTGTCGCGCGTGGTGCCCCATGAAGCCTGCTTGGCGATGTTGGCGTCGGTGATGCCGTACTTGTCGAACAGCTTCTTCTCTTTGGCCACGATGAGCGGCGAGGAGTCGGTGAGCGCGATGAAGCCCAGCGTGACCTTGTTGGTCTCGGGTTCGGCCGTCTGGGCGAAGGCGCCTGCGGGCAGGGCAGCACGCGCCGCGCTCAACAGGGCAGCCGTCGCCGCAACGCCCGAGGCGCTCTTGAAAAGGTCGCGCCGTCCCAGGCCCTTGCGGCCGTTCTTAGTTGCCATGATTGCTCTCCTGCTGCTTGAAGGTCGTTGACGTTTCATTGCGAGGGTCGAACACCGACCCGTCGAGGAAACTGTCCGGTCCCATCGCGACCGGGGCGCCGTTGGTCGGGAGGATCCACGGGTCGGGATGCGCGCCTTCGACCTTGCGGTCGCTGACCGGGCACGGCAGGCCGAGCTCGCTGGCGGCTGCGCGAAAAATGTCGCTGCGGAAGACGCGGTCGGCGACGGCGCGCATGTCGGGGCGCGGCGCGACCTGGCCCCAGCGCACCATCTGCGACAGGTACCAGTCGGCATGGCTGCGCCACGGGAAGTTGGCGAGCTGGCGATGGAAGATGTGGAAGTCGGGCAGGCTCAGCGACCGCGCGATCACTTCGGACGGCACGTTGAGGAAGCGCGGCGTCGACAGGATGCGCGCCGCCTCGGGACGGTTGGCCGGCTCGTCGAGCCAGGCGCCGGCCTCGGTGATCGCCTTCACGAGCGCGATCAGGGTTTTCGGATTGCGCTGAGCCCAGGCCTCGGTGGTGCCCAGCATCTTCTCCGGCATCGAGTCCCAAATCTGCCGGCTGCTCGCTGCGATGCGGCCGATGCCGAGCGAGGCGGACTGCTGGTTCCACGGTTCGCCGACGCAGTAGCCGTCGATCGTGCCGCCCGAGAGATGCGCCACCATGTGCGGTGGCGGGACGACCGTGAAGCGCACGTCGCGGTCCGGATCGATGCCGCCCGAGGCCAGCCACAGGCGCAGCAGGTGGTTGTGCGAGGAATAGGTGAAGACGGAAGCAAGGGTGATGAGCGGCCGGCCCTCGCGCGTACGGCGGGCGACGACGGCGGCCAGTGCGCGCGCGTCGAGCGGCGCACCGGCCGGCAGGTTGTCGCCGACGAATTCGGGCGCCGCTTCCTCGATCTCGCGCCACAACGCGTTCGAAAGGGTGATCGAGTTGCCGTTGAGGTGCAGCGTCATGGCCGCGATCATCGGGACGTTGACGCTGTCGATGCCGAGCGTGGTTGCGAGCGGCATGGGCGAAAGCATGTGTGCCGCATCGAGCAGGCCGACCGCGACCTTGTCGCGAATGTTCGACCAGGAGACTTCGCGGCGCAGCTCGACCTCGAGCCCATGGCGCTCGTAGAGGCCCAGCACCTCCGCGAACAGCACCGGCGCGCAGTCGATCAGGGGAATGAACCCCACCGTCACCTTCGGTCGCTCGACGTATCCCACCAGACTCGACTCCAAAAAAAACGACGCCCCAAGCGGCCGCGTGAAAGCGACCGTGTGGGACGTCGTTGTCCGTGAAGGCAGACCGCCATTGGCCTGCCTAAAAATTCAGGAGCCGCCCGTCATTGGGCGCCTCGCCCATAGAACAGCAGGAAATATGCCAACCGCCCGAAACGTCGCCGCGATCCGGCAAGTGGCTGATTCAACTATGAAAGTACCGGCGGCTTCGAGAATCACCGCCTGATCGCTGTGTTATCGCCTGCCCGCTTGCGCGCCAGTGCCGCCAAAGAGGCAGTCAGAATTTGAGCGCCTTGGCATATGTCAGGAGATCCTGCGCCACTTCACCGATCCGCTTGTTCTGATCCATCGCGAGCTTGCGCAGCAGCTTGTAGGCCGCCTCCTCACTGATCCCCTTTTGCTCCATCAGGAAGCCCTTGGCGCGATCGACCGTCTTGCGCTCGACCAGCGACAGGCGGGCGCGATCCAACTCCTCCCGCATCGAGTGGTAGCGATTGAAATGCGCGACCGCGACGTCGACGACCGGTTGCACGCGATCCTGCGTCAGACCCTTTACGACATAGGCGGAGACGCCAGCTTCCATGCCCGCCGCAATGGTCGCGGGATCGGATCGGTCGGCGAAGAGGGCGATCGGCCGGGGGCACTGCTCGGTGGTGCGCCGAAGATCCTCGATCGCGTCGCGACCGGGACTGTCGGTGCTGACCACGATCACGTCGGGTTGCAGAACGCTCACCCTGGCTGCGAGATCGTAGGTGCCGTCGAGCCGCTCCAGCAACACATAGCCGGCGTCGCGCAGTCCCGACTCCACGATCTCGGCGCGGGCGGGATTGTCGTCGATCAGGACTACGGAGAGGGGCTTGGACACGGGCGGCTGCGAAAACTCTCTTGCACCCCGCGGGGCGCAACTTCCGTGCCACCGATGTTACGGCGTTGATTCGACGAGCTTTCCGTCCGCCCAGCGGCCGGCGCGTGTCTTGCCCTCGGCATCGGTGACCTGGCCGAAGCCGTTGCGCTGCCCGCCGCGGAACTCGCCTTCGTAGCGCTCGCGCTCGCCGACGCGTTCGACGCCCGGCCCGTCGAGAAGCTCGCCGTGGAATTCGCCGCCTTGCACGACGTTGGGATCGACCAGCGTGCGGCGGATGCCGAGGCCCTCGAGACGACCGCCGACGAAGTTGCCCTCGGAGCGCTCCGCACCGGGTTTCTCGCGCAGGCCGAGCCCGGTCGACTTGCCCTCTTTCCATTGGCCGGCATAGCGCGTGTCGTCAGCCAGCCGCACCGTGCCGAGACCGCTCATCAGATCGGCGCTCCAGTCGCCGGCCTGGCGTTCGCCGTTGCCCAGCTCGGCAACGCCGAGGCCTTGTCGTTTGCCGTCTGCAATCTGGCCGATGTAGCTCGCGCCGCCCGCGTAGCTGAGGCGTTCACTGTTCTCGAGATCCGGACGCGCGGCCCGCGCCGCCACGATGCGCGCCTCGCCCGCCATGGCGCGCGCCGCCCGTGCCGCTTCCTCGGCGCGTTCGAACATCGCCTTCGCCTCCGTCGCGGCGCGCAGCGCCTGGTCGGCCAGCGCCTTCTGCGGCGATGGGTTGGGCGCCGCAACGGGCGGCTTCGTAACCACCGGCGTTGTCGTGGTCGGCTGGACGGGTGTCGGAGTCGGCGTCGCGGCCGCTTGAGATGGCTCCCGCGGCACGGCGACCGGAACCGACGGCGGCACCGTCGCCTGAGATTCGAGCGGGGGCGTGCCGAGGAAGCGCTCGCGAATCTGCGGCGCGTACTTCCAGGCCGCGATGGCGGCCAGCACCAACAGGACGATCGGGAACCGCCGGCGCGCAAAACCCTTTCGCCGCGCGACCGGCGGCGCCGCGTCGGTCTCCTCCGTCTCGGGCCGGCTCGCGCCGCCCAGGCGCGGTCCCGGCGAGCCGGCCAGCGCGGGCTCGATCATTATGCGCTGCGTCGGCGCATCTTCCACCCTCGGCAGCGACGCACCGAACAAGGTGCGCCATTCGGAGATCGTCTGCGGCCGCTGCTCGGGCGCGAAGGCGAGGCCGCGATCGATCGCCGCCAGCATCGAGGGATCGAAGCGATCGGCATGGGTCGCCGCGAGCGGCCGGTACGGGTCGGTGCCGACGCGGCTGACCGCTTCCGGTGGCGCAACGCCGGCGATCGCGTGATGCAGCACCGCGGCCGTCGCGTAGATATCGGTCCACGGACCCTGCTTGCCCTCGGTCGCGTACTGCTCGATCGGCGCATATTGCGGCGTCAGGATGCTGGTCAGCGTGCGCGTGCGGCCGCCCATCGCCTGCCGCGCCGCGCCGAAGTCGATGAGGATCGGCACGCCGTCGCGCCGCACGATGACGTTCGACGGCTTGATGTCACGATGCAGGAAGCCCTGGGCATGCACGGCGCCGAGGCCGCTCAGCATGCCTTCGGTCAGGCGCCGGATCTCGTCGGGCTGCAGGCGGCGGCCGGGCTGACGCAGGAGTTGCGCGACGCTGGGACCGTCCTCGAACTCCATGACCGTGTAGGCCGTGCCGTTCGCCTCGAAGTAGCGCAGCACCGGTACGATATGGGCGTGGCGGAAGCGCGCCAGCGCGCGCGCCTCGTCGAGGAAGCGGTCACGCCCCCAGGTGAAATCGTCGGCGAAGCGCGAGCCGCGCGGCGCCACCTGGCCGTCGGCGCGTCGCGTCGCGAACTCGACGGGCATGTATTCCTTGATGGCGACGAACTTGGCGAGCTGGGTGTCGAACGCCCGATAGGTGATGCCGAAGCCGCCATGGCCGATGAGCGCATCCAGGCGGTAATCGCCCAGGCGCGTGCCGACCGGCAAAGCTTGATCGTGTTCTGCTGTCATGGGCACGCGCAACCTCGGCCCCTAGATGCGCGCTCCGGGGCAGCCGCACAAGCGGCTGAATAGAAGTCTAGCGGCTGACCTGCGAGGTGGTGATGGTGGCCTGCGGCCCGGCATCGCGGATTTCGGGCACGAGTTGCATGATCATCAGGAGAACGCACAGGCCGATCCCGGTCAGCATCGTGGCAGGCCCCGTGCGCAGATAGGGGGTGGGCATCGAGGCCCGTCGCTCGTCCGCCATATCGGACAACTCCAAAAAATAAACTTCGTCAAAAAACTAAGGCCGAGCGGCCCTAAAATTGGGCCAAGCCTGAATACATTATAGATCAATCTGCCTTAAAAATCCAACAAAGCCGTGGAATCACAATGACTTGGCAGATTATGTGAAGAACAAAAGTGAACCCACTAGGGCTGGCAGCGCCCGCCCTGCGAATCGGACGCGAAGTCGGACCTCAGGCAGGATAGGATGAGCGCCATGGATACAGCCCTTCCGCGCGACAATGTTCGCACCCTGGTCCTGACCGGCGCCAGCCGAGGCATCGGCCACGCGACCGTGAAGAAATTCAGCGCCGGCGGCTGGCGCGTCATCACGATCTCGCGCCAGCCCTTCAGTGCGCTCTGCCCTTGGCCGAGCGGTGGTGAAAATCACGTGCAGCTCGATCTCGCCGATCCGGTCGATATCGGCCGTGGCATTGAGCAGATTCGCTCGCGCCTCGCGGGCGGGCGGCTCGACGCATTGGTGAACAACGCCGCCATCTCGCCCAAGGGCAAGGGTGGCGCGAGGCTCGGCGCCATGGACACGCCGTTCGACCTGTGGCGGCAGGTGTTCAACGTCAACTTCTTCGCGCCCGTCGCGCTGGCGCGCGGCCTCGTCGAGGAGCTATCGACGGCGCAGGGTTGCGTGGTCAACGTGACCTCGATCGCCGGCAGCCGCGTCCATCCTTTCGCCGGTTCGGCCTATGCCACGTCGAAGGCGGCGCTCGCGGCGCTGACGCGCGAGATGAGTCACGATTTCGGCCCGCGCGGCATTCGCGTCAACGCGATCGCGCCGGGCGAGATCGACACCGCGATCCTGTCGCCCGGCACCGAGAAGATCGTCGAGGAGCAGATCCCGATGCGGCGCCTCGGCACACCCGACGAGGTGGCCGACGTGATTCACTTCCTTTGCGAGAAGGGATCGAGCTACGTTTCCGGGGCCGAGATCCAGATCAACGGCGGCCAGCACGTCTAGGAGTTCGCGATGGACAGCACGATCAGCAGCCTGAAAGGCGAAACCGGTCGCGACGCGCGGCGCCGCATCCGCAACGGCGGCCATCGCCTGCCGACCTCCGGCATGGCGCCGGGCTACGTCCAGGGCAACCTCGCGATCCTGCCGAAGTCGCTCGCGGCCGACTTCACACGCTTCTGCATGCTGAACCCCAAGCCCTGCCCCCTGCTCGGCCAGTCCGAGCCGGGCGACTGGCGCCTGCCGACCCTGGGACAGGATCTCGACATCCGCACCGACATCCCGCTCTACCGCGTCTGGAAAAACGGTGAGCTGGTCGAGGAAGTGACCGACCTCAACAAGGTGTGGCGCGACGACCTCGTCTCCTTCGTGCTGGGCTGCTCCTTCTCCTTCGAGGAAGCGCTGATCGAGAACGGGCTGGAGATCCGCCACATCACGCAGAACACCAACGTGCCGATGTTCCGCACCAACATCGAGTGCGCGCCGGCCGGCCCGTTCCACGGGCCGATGGTCGTGTCGATGCGTCCCTTCAAGCCGGCCGACGCGATCCGCGCCGTGCAGGTGACGACGCGCTTCCCCTCGGTGCATGGCGCGCCCGTGCATCTCGGCAAGCCCGAGATGATCGGCGTCAAGGACATCGCCAAGCCCGACTACGGCGACGCCGTGCCGGTGCGCGACGACGAGCTGCCGGTGTTCTGGGCCTGCGGCGTCACCCCCCAATCGGTCGTGGCGACGGTGAAGCCCGAGTTCTGCATCACACACGCGCCGGGCTACATGCTGGTCACCGACCTGCTCAACTCGCGCCTGGCCGTCCTCTGAAGATGACGCGCCTGGAGTTCGAGGGTCACGCCAAGGGAGCGATCGAGAAGGTCGCCGTCAACATCAAGGATCTCGTCATCGCTGGCTGGACCGGCCGCGACGTGACGGCGCTCAACCACCATATCGAGGAACTGAAGGCGATCGGCGTGCAGCCGCCGTCGCGGGTGCCGATCTACTATCGCGCTGCCGCGCAGATGCTGACACAGGCCGACAAAATTCAGGTTCTTGGCGAGGACAGTTCCGGCGAGGTCGAGCCCGTGCTGATCGGCGCCGCCGACCGGCTCTGGGTCACGGTGGGCGCCGACCATACCGACCGCAAGGTCGAGAGCTACGGCATCGCCGTCTCCAAGCAGATGTGCGCCAAGCCGATCGGCCGCACCGCGTGGCGCTTCGAGGAAGTTGAGCCGCACTGGGATCAGCTGATGCTGCGCAGCTTTGTGCAGGAAGGCGGCAAGAAAGTCCTCTACCAGGAAGGGCCGCTGGCCAAGATCCGCGATCCGCGCGAGCTGATCTTCTCGTGGAAGGACAACAAGCGCCTGCCCATGGAGACCGTGATGTTCTGCGGCACCATGCCGGCGATCGGCGGCATCCGCTCCTCGTCGCGCTTCGAGATGGAGCTCGACGATCCCGTGCTGCGGCGCAAGATCACCCACGCCTACGACGTCGAGACGCTGCCCGTTATCGCCTGAAGCGGTCCGCTTCGCGAAGATGCATGGCCTGAATGCAGATCGGACTGCAGGTCCGGTCTTGCATGAACGGCGCGTGTAAACGTACGTTCAGCGCTTCGGGAGGAATCAAAGTGACCACGATCAAGGGCGCCTTCGACGGCATTACCGTACTCGACTTCACGCAGGGCATTGCGGGGCCGCACGCCTCCATGCTGCTCGCGCTGCACGGCGCCGACGTCATCAAGGTCGAGCCGCCGGAAGGCGACTGGGGTCGCGCGCTGGGCGAGTTGAAGGGCGACCATTGCGCTCATTCCGTCGCCTTCAACCGCGGCAAGCGCTCGATTGCGCTGGACCTCAAGTCGGCCGACGGCGTCGCCGTGGTGAAGAAGCTCGCGGCCAAGGCGCATGTGGTGATGGAGAGCTTCCGTCCCGGCGTGATCTCGCGACTGGGCTTCGGCTACGAGGACATCAAGAAGGTCAACCCGAACGTCGTCTACTGCTCGGTGTCGGGCTTCGGCCAGACCGGCCCCTACAGCAAGCGCCCGACCGTCGACGGCCTGATCCAGGCCTTCAGCGGCATGATGGTGATGAACAAGATGCCGGACGGCACGCCGTGGCGTCAGGGCATGATCGCCGTCGACGTGACGACCGGCCTTTATACCTTCCAGGCGCTGTCGACCGCGCTGATGCGCCAGTTCCGCTTCAACGAAGGCTGCTTCATCGATTCCAGCCTGATGCGCGCCGCCGCCGCCTTCCAGGGCGCCAAGCTGATGGAATGGGTGTTCTCCAAGGGCGCGCCGCCGGTCCTCTACATGCCGGCCGGCAGCTACAAGTCGGCGAACGGCTACATCATGGTGAGCGCCATGCGGCCGCATCACTTCCGCCTGCTGTTCGAACTGATCGGCCGCCAGGACATCGCCGACGATCCGGACCTGCAGAGCCACGAGAACCGCATCAAGAACGCCGCCAAGATCATCAAGGCGCTGAACGAGACGATGCCGACCAAGACCACCGAGGAGTGGATCGCGATCCTGCAGCCCAAGGACGTGTTCTGCGAGCGGGTGAACAATTACCAGGACTATCTCGACCATCCGCACGTCAAGGAATCGGGTGCGATCGACTGGATCGAACAGGACGGGTTCGGCCGCATGCCGGTCGCCAACATCGCGGGCCTGCCGCCGGCGTCGGAGCATGCGCCGCAGCAGCACGCGCCGCACATCGGCGAAGACGGGCCGGATATCCTGAGCGAGTTGGGCTATGCGGCCGCCGACATCGACGCGATGCTGGCGCGTGGTGGCGTGCGTGCGCCGCTGCCGGCCGTCAAGGCAGCGGATTAGCGACGAAGCGCTCGATGTCGCGGCGGCTCTGCAGCCGCACGATCCTCTTCTCGCCGGCCAGCGCTTCGCATTCCTTCGCGAAGCGCTCGCGATTGCGGCGGTGGGTCTTCAGCGCATAGAGCAGGATCGAGTTGCGGCTGAAGAAAGCGTTGCCGAGCGTCTCGCGATTGCCGGTGCCCCACAGTTCCTCACGCGTGACGGCGCGCTTCACTGTCCGCCGCATCAGGCGTGCCATCACCACCGGCAGAGGCAGGTCGAGCCAGACCAGCGTATCGGCCGGACGCCATACGAGATCGCGCACCTGGCCGTAATTGCCGACGACGATCCAGCTGTCCGCGGCGGTCTCGCGTTCGACGCGATGACGGAGCAGATCGACCGGCGCCGGCTGCCAGTTGCGGCCCCAGAACAGCGCATCGAGTTCGACGACGCGCAGGCCGGTGCGGTCGGCGAGGCGCTCGGCCAGCCAACTCTTGCCCGATCCTGTCGTTCCGAACACCGCCACCCGTCGCATGGACAAACTCTAGCGTCCGCGACGACCGACTCGCAGGCGCGCGATTCGCCACACCCACTGTTGCCGCCTCACGGCGGATCGGTGACAGTCGACCATGCACATCGGACTCATTGCCGGCATCGGCCCGGCCGCCACCGACTTCTACTATCGAGGCCTTATCGAACGGCACGTCGCGTCGGGCATCCCGCTCGACCTCACCATGGCGCATGCCGACGTCCGCGAGATGAGCCGCAATCTCGTGGGCAAGAATCCGAAGAAGCAGGCGGAAATCTTCGCGGGCCTCGTCGATCGCATGAAGGCCGCCGGCGCGCAGGCCGCCGCCATCACCTCGATGGGCGGCCATTTCTGCGTGAATGAGTTGATGGCGATCTCGCCGCTACCCGTGCTCAACGCCATTCCCGCGGTCGACGCGGCGCTGGCGAAGGGCCCATTCCGGAAGATCGGAATCCTGGGAACCCGCACGGTCATGGAATCGAAGCTCTACGGCGGCATTCCCTCGGTCGAGGTCGTGCCGACGGAAGCGCTCGACCGGGTCCATGACAACTATGTTGCGATGGCCACCATCGGACGGGTCACCGAAGCGCAGCGCCAGGTCTTCTTCGAGGAGGGCCGCAAGCTCTGCGCGCGTGGCGCCGAGGCGATCATGCTGGGCGGCACCGACCTCTTCCTGGCGTTTGCCGGGCACGATCCGGGCTTCCCGGTCATCGATTGCGCCGACATGCATGTCGACGCGATCTACGCCCGATCTGGAGCCTGAGATGGCCGACGACAATCGCCCGCGCCGCTTTGCCGTCCTGATCGACGCCGACAACACCTCGCCACGCATCGCCGCCGGGCTCTTCGAGGAGATCGCCAAGTTCGGCGAGGCGAGCGTGCGGCGCATCTACGGCGACTTCTCGAGCACGCGCCTTCGGTCGTGGGCCGAGATCCTACAGAAGTATGCGATCGATCCCTATCAGCAGTTCGCCTACACGTCGGGCAAGAACGCGTCGGACATCGCGCTGGTGATCGACGCGATGGACCTGCTGCACAGCGGCCGGTTCGACGGCTTCTGCCTCGTCTCCTCCGACAGCGATTTCACGCGACTGGCGTCCCGCCTGCGCGAGGAAGGCGCCGACGTCTACGGCTTCGGCGCGCAGAAGACGCCCGAGAGTTTCCGTCAGGCCTGCCGCCGCTTCATCTACACCGAGAACCTGCTGCCTGAGGCCGCGGCACCGACGCCCGACGAGGGAACGGCGCCCCATGCGCTGCAGCCTGCAAGCGCCGCCATTCCGTTCCTGACGCGGGCAATCGCGCAGATGGAGACGGAGGATGGCTGGGTCGGCCTCGGCGCGGTCGGACAGCGCCTCGCCAACATCGCGTCCGACTTCGATCCGCGCACCTTCGGCTTCCGCAAGCTGAGCGACCTGATCCGCAAGACCGGCGCCTTCGACATGGACCAGCCCGACGGCCGCACCATGCGCATCCGCGCCAAGCCCGTGCAGACATCCCGAGGACGCGGCAGGGGGCGGTCGCAGCGTTCTTAGCTGCGACAGATCGCGCTCCCTGAGCCACTTCGCTCGTTGCATTTGCGCCGGCCGCCCCCTAAGGCCGACGGGCGGTTTGCAGACGCCCGCTCCATCATCTCAGGGAAATTCGTTCGCTTGAGCAACAGTCCGGAAACCGCCGGCGTGCCGACGCGCATGGCCAAAGCCCGCGCATGGCCCCAGCTCCTGGCGGCCTATCGCCAGCCCAGCAACAGCCGCAGCATCTTCGAAATCGTCGTCACGGTCGTGCCGCTCATTGCGTTCTGGGTTCTCGCCTGGGCCTCGCTCGACATCGGCTATTGGCTCGCCCTGCCGCTCGCCCTAATCGCCGGTGGATTCATGCTGCGACTGTTCGCGATCCAGCACGATTGCGGGCATGGCGCTTTCTTCAGCCATCGCCTGGCCAACGACTGGATCGGCCGCATCGCCAGCGTGCTGACGCTGACACCTTATGAAGTCTGGCGCCGCGTGCATGCGACCCACCATGCCAGCACCGGCAATCTCGACAGGCGCGGATTCGGCGACGTCGATACCTTGACGGTCGAGGAATATCGCGCGCGCTCGTTCTGGGGCCGCTTGCGCTACCGGCTCTATCGCCATCCGCTGGTGATGTTCGGTCTCGGGCCGGCCTACCTGTTCATCTTGCAGCATCGCCTGCCGATCGGCCTGATGCGCAACGGCTGGCTGCCGTGGCTCAGCACGATGACCAACAACCTGGCGATCGTGCTGGTGGCCGGCCTCCTGATCTGGCTGGTCGGCCTGAAGGCCTTCCTGCTCGTTCATCTGCCGATCCTGCTGGTCGCCGCATCGGTCGGCGTCTGGCTGTTCTTCGTCCAGCACCAGTTCGAGCACACGAAGTGGGACAGCGGTCCCGACTGGAACCTGCATGAGGCCGCGCTGCACGGCAGCTCGCACTACGACCTGCCGGCCTTCCTGCGCTGGTTCACCGCCAATATCGGCATCCACCACGTCCACCATCTCAGCAGCCGCATCCCCTACTACCGGCTGCCGCAGGTGCTGCGCGATCATCCCGAGTTGCGCGATGTGGGACGCCTGACCCTGTGGCAGAGCTTCCGCTGCGTGCGCCTCGTCCTGTGGGACGAGACCCAGCGCCGCCTCGTGTCGTTCCGCGAGGCTCGCGCTTCAGCCGTCTGACGGGCAGCTTTTAAGCAGGTTCGTCGCTGCCGCATCGCCCGGGACGAGCGCGAGGCTTTCCTCGAAATGGCGGCGCGCCGCCTTCGTGTCGTGCTGCAGCAGCGCCGCGACGCCCTGCAGCAGCGACTCGCGCGTCTTCAGCTTGGCCGCGCGCACGTCCGGCGGATCGCGGTCGAACACCTCGAACAGCACCACGGGCCGCGTCTTGCCGCGGACCACGACGACGTCGATCGGCCGGATCGCGTGGGCAGCGGGATCGGCGAGATGATCGTAGGTGTACTGCGAAAGCAGCATGACGACGTGGTAGACCTTGGTCAGGCTCTCGATGCGCGAGGCCAGGTTGACGGCATCGGAGATCACCGTGCCGTCCATGCGGTGCAGTTCGCCGATCGTGCCCATCATCAGCGAGCCGGTGTTAAGGCCGATGCCGATCTTGACCGGCGCCAACCCACCCTCCTTGCGCGACGCGTTGAACCGGTCGAGTGCGTCCATCATCGCCAGGCCCGCGCGCACGCCATCGTCGGCCTTCTCGAACAGGGCCATGATGGCGTCGCCGATATACTTGTCGATGAACCCGCCATGCTCGCGGATCACCGGCCCGATCTGCTCGAGATAGGCGTTGATGAAGGCGAAATTCTCGTCCGGCGTCATCGTCTCCGACAGGGACGTGAAGTTGCGGATGTCGGAGAACATGATGGTCATGTGCTCGCGCTTGTTGTCGCCCAGTGCCACCGCGACGATGTTCGGCTTGCCGATCTTGGCCAGGAAGGCCTGCGGCACGAACCGCTCGATCGCCAGGTTGGTCTCCCGCAGATCGTTGATCCTCGATCGCACTGCGTCGCGCATCGAGGCGAAGCTGCGGGCGAGATGGCCGATCTCGTCGCGCCGGTCGGTGTTGGCGATCTCCTGATCGAGATTGCCGCCGGCGATGGCGCCCGCTTCGCCGCGCAGGTTCAGCAGCGGATCGATGATGCGGCGCTGCAGCAGGCGTGACGTGAGCCAGTAGACCAGCGGCAGCATCACCGCGAGCACGGCCATCGAGCTCAGGAACACGTGCCTCACCGCCTCGCGGGCAAGCTGCAGGTCGTAGGTGACCTTGCGCACCACCATCATCGGCGCCTCGTCGGCGGACTTTTCGGCCCTGTTGTAGCGGCTGTAGACCGTGACGAAATGGCCGGTCGCATCCGGCACCTCGCGACGGCCAACCTTCATGACTTCGGTGGCCAGGGTGCGATCGAGCTTCTCTCCGACGCGGATCAGCGACCATGTGCCCGACGCGTTGATCAGGTAGATGTCGACGTCCGTGACATAGGGGTTGGACTGCACGGCGTCGGAAAAATAATCCTCGAAAAAATACCGGCTCATCCACCCGAAGTCGCTCTGCTTCAGCGTGGTGCGAACATCGGTCGAGGCTTCGATAATGTAGTCCTTACCGGGCGGGCCGTAATAGGTGTAGGTGCGGAGCGTACCGGTAACCGACGACAGGTCGACGCCGTCGCTCATCACCTTGCCCTTGTCGAACACCGAATCGATGAACCGCGAGAACTGCCCTTGTGGGAAGATGAGGCCCTTGTCGGTCGCGAGGTTAGTATTGAAGACCGTGCGATCGCGATTGATGAAGTAGATGTTCTCGACGCCGTATTTCGCCGCCATCGCGTTCAGCTCGTCGAGCGTCAGGTCGGCCGGCGAACGGCCGCGGCTCACCACATCGGCCTCGATCTGTGGCAGCACCTTCGCCATGACCGCGGTGTTGCGCTTGTTCTCGCTGCGCAACATCGTCTCGAAGACATCGAATCGTTCACTGAGGCTAGTCTCGATGCGGCGCAGATCGTCGTCCTGCAGGCCCGACACGAGCCGGTACATGGCCAACGACGCCACGATCGTCGCGCCGAGGCTCACGGTGATCAGCACCGTCAGGAGGAAGAGACCGACCTTTCGCTTCATCGAAGGACCGGTCCTCTTAGCCGGTCAGGTATTCTGCCACAGCCGCGTCGTGTAGGCGCCTTCGACATTGGCGTCGATCTGGGCGGCGACCGCCTCGCTCTCGCCGATGCGCGGCGCAATGATCTTGCCGAACGAGATGCGGTTCGGCGCCGGCCACGATTTGGGATCCCACAGCTTCGACCGCACGATCGAGCGGGCGCAGTGGAAGTAGCAATGCTTGATGTGGACGCGGGTCGCCAGAAGGGCCGGCTTGCCGAGCGAGCTCAGCGACGCGAGGAGGTCGGCGTCGTCGAAGATTTCCGCGGTGCCGGAGATGCGCAGCGTCTCGCCGGTCGCCGGTACCAGCGCGATGATGCCGATCTTGCCGGTCGCGATGATGTTGCTGAGGCCAAAGGCCAGGTTGTTGCCGATCCTTTCCGGGATCACCAGCGTCCGCGTATCCTCCATGCGGATGAAGCCCGGCTCGTCGCCCTTGGGCGACACCTCGATGGTGCCGTCGGCGGCCGTCGTGCCGACCAGCGCAAAGGGACAGCGTTTCAGGAACTCGACCGACTGGTCGTCCAGCGCGTCGAGGATCTTGACGTGCGCGGCCGGACGCGGCTCGGCGATGATGCGCCGCAGCTCTTCCTTCGTGCTGATGCGAGCCATGAGTCGAACTCCTTAAAACGCGTTTCGCGGCACAATCCGCCACTTGCGAACGACTTGCAACCTTGAGCGCGGTGGGGATTCAAAACCCCTCCCGCATGTCAGGCAAAATGCGGCGCCACTTCGAGCATGAAGCGCTGCATCTGCTCCTTCACCATCGCATGCGGCTTCTGGCCGTAGTTGAAGTAGAGGATGACCTCGGCGACGCCGGCCGCCTCGACCTGCTTCAAGGTGTCGACGATGTGCTGCGGGCTGCCGCACAAGATCGACTTGTCGGTCAGCTTCTCCGGCCGCATGTCGCGCAGGATGTTCACGATCTCGACGAAGTACTTGTAGGTCGGCGGCACCTTCTCGCCCGAGGACGAGGGGAAGGCGGCGATCAGCGCGTCCTGGAAGTAGCGCACCAGCGCTTCCTTGCCGTAGCGCTCCTCCTCGGGCGTCGAGGCGATATGCACGAAGTAGGAGCACATGGCACGCCGCATCGGCCGCTTGAACTGGGTCTCGCACGTCTCGCGATAGACCCGCACCGCATCCGCCAGCGACCCGTAGACCATGGCCGCCGCGAACGGCGCGTAGATCACGTTCCAGTCGTTCTTCGCCGCCAGCTCCATCGACGGCCGCGAGAAGCAGGCCACATAGGGTCGCAACGGGCTCTGCGCCGGCTTCGGGCGGACCTCGACGTCGTTGAATTCGTAGAACCGGCCCTTGTGAGACCACTTGCCCGGCTCGGTCCAGGCGCGCCACACGATCTCCAGCCCCTCGGCGAACAGCTCGGCCGACTCGTCGAAGGGCATCTGGAACGGATCGTATTCCTTGCGATCGTAGCCGCGGCCGGCGGCGAAATCGACGCGCCCGCCCGACAGGAGATCGAGTGTCGCCCATTCCTCGGCGACATGCAGCGGATGATGCACCGGCAGCAGGGTCACCGCCGGCGCGAGCCGCAGCTTCGTCGTGGCACCCGCGAGCTGCGCCAGCATCGCCAGCGGCGAGGCGTTGACGCCCAGAAGGTTGAAATGATGCTCGCCGATCCAGGCCGAGTTCAGCCCGACCTTCTCGGCCCACAGCGCCTCAGCATAGATGTCCTTGATGAAGGATTCGGCCGAGCGCGGATTGTTCGGGTAGCGATTGTCCGAGAGCGTGAAGTAACCGAACTGCATGATCAGGCTGCCTGTTGCGCGACTTCGGAGAGCGACACGATCCAGTCGCGGAACGCCTTGATCTTGCGCCGCCGGATCGCCTCGGGCGGATAGACGAGATAGTAGGCGAAGTCGGAGGAGCGCTTGAATTCGAAGGGCACGACCAGCCGGCCGGCCTTGAGGTCGGGCTCGACCAGCGGGTTGCGTCCCAGCGCGACTCCCAGCCCGTCCATGGCGGCCTGGTAGGCGGCCAGCGCGAAATCAAACGACACGCCGCGCGAGGCATCGACACCTTTCACGCCCGCGGCAGTCAGCCAGACCTGCCAGTCGTCGGGGAAGCTGCCGATATGGAGCAGGGTAAAACGCTTGAGGTCGGCGGGTTTGCCCAGGCCGTTCGGACCCTTCACGAGCGACGGCGCGCAGACCGGCATGACGTCCTCGCTGACCAGCCGCTCGGCCTTCAGGTTCGGCCATTGGCCGCGCCCGTAGCGGATACCGATGTCGACGTCCTCGCGCGAGAAGTCCACCAGGGACGTGCCCGTCGAGATGCGCACGTCGATCTCCGGATGCGAGCGCTGGAAACCGCCCAACCGCGGCACCAGCCACTTCACCGCGAAGGATGAGGTCGTCGTCACCGTGAGGTTCCCGCCCTTGTCCTTCTGCAGCAGCTTCTCGGTCGCCTCGTTGAGCTGGTCGAAGGCCGCACGGACCGAGGGGAGATAGGCCTGGCCCGCTTCCGAGAGCAGCAGCGAGCGATTGCGCCGCACGAACAATTTTAATCCGAGCCTCTGCTCCAGCCCGCGCACCTGATGGCTGATCGCGGCCTGCGTGACGCTCAATTCCTCCGCGGCATCGGTAAAGCTCATATGGCGTGCTGCGGCCTCGAAGGCACGCAAGCCATTGAGCGGTGGCAGGGATCGTTTCATCGCGCGTCCTTCACATGAGTTATTTTAATCAAAACAGGACAAAGGGTCGTTTGTAAAGGGGGCCTCCGAAGCGCAAATCCCGCTCAACAGAGTTCAACCCCGTCGGGAGAAGTCCCATGGCCAACATATCGCTTCATTATTCCTCGCAGGCCCCGCTGGCCGGCACCTTCACCGCCTTCGGCCAGATCCTCGCGACCTGGCGCGAGCGGGCCAAGCAGCGCCGCGAGCTCGCCGACCTCGACTACCGCACGATGCGCGATCTGGGCATCAGCCCGACCGATGTCCAGTTCGAGGCCAACAAGCCCTTCTGGCGCGTCTGACATTCGAATCCGGAGCGGTTCCGTTTCATACCCTGCGCGGAACCATCCCACTCCGGTACCCTGGCCGGCGGTCGCTCCAGCCTCCCTTGCGACCGCCGGCTTTTTCTTTGCCCGCCGTGAAGGCTCTGCTAGAGCCCCCGCGTGCCCCTCAACGACCAGCAGATTCAAACCCTAGGCCGTGACGCCCTGCAGCGCGCGGCGGCAGGCGATTTCGCGTCGGCGGAAGAGATGTTCGCCCGCATCGTCGAGGCGCGACCCAATATGGGCCAGGCGCTTCACCTGCTGGGCCAGGTCCGGCTGAAACTCGGACGTGTTGCCGAGGCGCGCGAGCCGTTGGAGCGCGCCGCGCAGTTCCTACCGCGCGACGTCGCGGCCCAGACCAATCTTGCAGGCTGCCTCATCCAGCTCGGCCGGCACGAGCAGGCACTCGCCGCCCTCGCCAAGGCAGCACGACTGAAGCCCGACGACGCCGTCATCTCGCTCAATACCGGCCGCGCTCTCGAAGCGCTGGGCCGGGTGGAGGAAGCCGAGCGCGCCTACGACCTCGCTTTGTCGATCGACCACCGGCTGTTGCCGGCGCTCAGCGCGCGGGCCGACCTGCTGGCCGCGCGCGGCGAATGGGCGGGCGCCCTCGCCGATCTCGAAACGGCCCTGGTCAGCCAGCCCGACGATCCGCGCCTCAGGCTGCGGCGCGGCGAGCTGATGCTGCGTCAGGGCGACTGGTGGCGCGGGCTCGGCGACCACGAGGCGCGGCTGGAGATTCCGGGCGAACGCTACGCGCCCGATCTGCCGCGCTGGCAGGGCGAACCGTTGGACGGTCCGCTGCTGATCTATCCCGAGCAGGCCGACATCGAGAGCGATGCCGCGCTGCGCGATACGCTCATGCTGGCGCGCGGCGTCGACGCGGTCGTGCAATGCAGTGCGACCCTCGCCGACTGGCTCGAAGGTTCGACCGTGCGCCGCGGTGAGTCGCTCGACGGTTTCGTGGCCGCGGCCCCGTTGCGCAGCCTGCCGCTTCTGCTGGGCTGGACGCGCGATGCGCTGCCACCGCCGGCTACGCTGCGACGCGCGCCCAAGCTCTCGTCACGCATCGGCTGGTTCAGCGCAACGGAGCCGCCCGCGGGGCTCGATCTCGTACGCACGCCGGACGAGATCCCGACCTGCCGTCTCGTGGTCGGCGACGACAATTGGCCCACACATGCCTCGGCATCGCTCGGTATCCGGACCCTGATCCTTTTGCCGCGTACCGCAGACTGGCTCTGGGGTCCGAGCCTCGGAATATCGCCCTGGTATGCGTCGGTGGAATTGCTGCGCGACGATGGTCGGGAAGGGCTGGCGGCGCGGCTCGCCGAGTGCTGATATCCGCGTCCCGCGGATAAACCAGAAACCCAAAGGCCAAACCCCATGGGCAAGACCCTGTTCGACAAGATCTGGGACAGCCACGTCATCACCGATCTCGGGAACGGCTTCGTGCTGCTCCACATCGACCGGCTGCTGCTGCACGACATGTCGGGCGGCAAGTCGCTGAAGGAAGCGATCGAGAAGGGCTATCCGCCGATCCAGCCGCGGCTGATCTACGGCACGCCCGACCACACCATGTCGACCAGGCCCGGCCGTGACGAGTTCACCCATCCGCCGGGCCTGCCGCTGATCAAGTCGATGCGCGAGACCACCAGCGCCTACGGTATCAAGCTGTTCGACCTCGGCCAGGACGGCCAGGGCATCGTGCATGTCATGGGCCCCGAACAGGGATTGACGCTGCCCGGTACCACGCTGGTCTGCGGCGACAGCCACACCTCCACCCATGGCGGACTGGGCTCGCTGGCGTTCGGCATCGGCTCCTCCGAGCTGGTGCATGTGATCGCGACGCAGACGATGGTGCAGCGCAAGCCAAAGCGCATGCGCGCCAGCTTCGAGGGCAAGATCCTGCCGGGCGTCACGGCCAAGGACATGATCCTTCACCTGATCGGCGAGCTCGGTACCGCTGCCGGCACCGGCTACTCGGTCGAATATGCCGGTTCGGGCGTGCGCGCCCTGCCGGCCGAGGCGCGGCTCACGCTCTGCAACCTCACCATCGAGATGGGCGCGCGCACCGGAATGGTGGCACCCGACGACACGACCTACGAATATCTCAACGGCCGCGACTATGCGCCGAAGGGCGCGATGTGGGACCGCGCGGTCGCGCACTGGCGTACCCTGCCGACCGATCCAGATGCCGAGTTCGATCGCGAGCACACGATCGACATGAAGAACGTCGCGCCGCAGATCACCTGGGGCACCAGCCCCGAGCATGTGATCGGGGTCGACCGCGCCATTCCCGACCCGAGCAAGGGACCCGAGGAGAAGCGCGGCGCCTGGGAAGCCGCGCTCAAGTACCAGGGCCTCGAGCCCGGCAAGCCGATCGAGGGCACGCAGGTCGATTGGGTGTTCATCGGCTCCTGCACCAACTCTCGAATCTCCGACCTGCGCGCCGCCGCCGAGATCGTGAAGGGCCGCCACAAGGCTGACCATGTCACCGCCTGGGTCGTGCCCGGTTCGGTGCGCATCAAGGCCGAGGCGGAAGCCGAGGGCCTCGACCGCGTGTTCACCGAGGCCGGCTTCGAATGGCGCGAGCCCGGCTGCTCGATGTGCCTCGCCTCCAACGGCGAGAGGGTCCCGCCCGGCAAGCGCAGCGTCTCGACCTCCAACCGCAACTTCGTCGGCCGCCAGGGCCCCGGCGCCCGCACCCATCTCGCCAGCCCGGCCATGGCCGCCGCCGCCGCGATCAAGGGCGCCATCGCCGACGTGAGGAAGATCTGATCATGGACAAATTCACCAAGGTGACCGGCGTCGCCACCCCGCTGATGCGCCAGAACGTCGATACCGACCTGATCATCCGCATCGAGCGGCTGGTCGACAACGTCACACGCGACGGCCTCGGCCCCTATGCCTTCGAGCAGCTCCGCTTCAAGCCCGACGGCAGCGAGGATCCGGACTGTATCTTCAACCAGATGCCCTATCGCGACGCACCGATCATCCTCAGCCGTGAGAATTTCGGCTGCGGCTCGAGCCGCGAGGGCGCGGTATGGGCGCTGAAGGGAATGGGCATCAAGGCGGTGATCGCCCCCTACTTCGGCGACATCTTCAACAACAACTGCTTCCAGAACGGCCTCTTGCCGGTGGCGCTGCCGATACACGAGATCGAGCAGCTCGCCGACGAGATGAAGGCCTCGCCCGGCAATGCCCGCATCACCGTCGACCTCGAGAATTGCGAGGTGATCTCGCCGACCGGCCGGACCATTCCGTTCCAGGTCGATGCGCGGCGCCAGCACGCGATGCTGAACGGGCTCGACGATATCGCCCTCACCATGTCGCGCCGAGACGAGATCGAGGCGTGGCAGGCGTCGGACAAGAGCGCGCGTCCGTGGGTCTGGCTGTAGACGCTTGAGCCCGCTGCATTTAGCGGCGGCCCTCCTCATCGTGGCGATGTGGGGGCTGAACTTCACGGTCATCCGCTTCGGCCTCGACGAGTTCACGCCCTTCGCCTTCGCGGCCTGGCGCTTCCTGCTGGCCGCGCTGCCGGCCCTGTTCGTGCCGAAGCCTGCCGTCTCCTGGACGGTGCTGGCGGGTATCGGCGCGCTGATGTTCGGCGGCCAGTTCGTCTTCCTGTTCTTCGCCATGGGCGCGGGCTTGCCGCCCGGCCTCACCTCCGTACTCGTGCAGTTGCAGGGTCCGCTCACCGTCGTGCTGGCGGCCCTGTTCCTGCGCGAGCATGCGACGCGCGGCCAGTGGCTGGGCCTTGCCGTCGCGACGGCCGGTGTCGTGCTGCTGGCGCGCTCGATCTCGGACGACATCCCGCTGCTCGCGCTGGGCCTCGCGCTAATGTCGGCCTTCACCTGGGCGCTGGGCAACCTCGTCTTCCGGTCGGCGCGCGGCGTCTCGATGTTCGCGGTCACCGTCTGGGCCAGCGTCCTGCCGCCGATCCCGCTGGCGCTGGCATCCCTCGCGCTCGATGGGCCGATGGCACTGGCCGCGCCGATCCTCGCGCCGACCTGGCGTGGCTGGTTCGTGCTCTTCTACACGGTCGTCCCCGTGATGTGGCTGGGCTACCTGATCTGGGGAACCTTGCTGCGCACCTATCCCGCAGCGAAGGTCGGTCCCGTCAGCCTGCTCGTGCCCTGCGCCGCGCTCGCGATTTCCGCCTATCTGACCGGCGAACCGCTGGATGGGATGCGTCTGCTGGCCGTTGCCGTCGTGCTGGGTGGCGTGGCGCTTGGCGTCTATGCCTCGGCGCGACGCCTGCGCTGAGCCCCGCGCGCGGTCTTGCCGAACACCGAGGGCGGCACCGCGCGGTTCACGACCTCGCGCAGCGCGAAGCTCGATTCCAGCCGCGCGACCCTCGGCAGGCGCGAGAGCTCGGTGCGATGGATTCGCTCGAAATCCTCGATGTCGCGCGCCAGCACGATGACGACATAGTCGTCGCTGCCCGACATCAGGAAGCAGCGCACCACCGAGGGACAGTCGAGCACGCCCGCCTCGAAGGCCTTCAGCGCCTCGTCGCTCTGGCTCTCCAGGGTGATCCGCACCACCACGGTGGTGGCGAGCCCGAAGCGGCGGAGATCGAGCACAGCCTGGTAGCCGCGGATGAGGCCGTCCTCCTCGAGCGCCCGCTGCCGCCGCGCCACCGCCGTGCTCGACAGGCCGACCCGCGTCGCCAGCTCGACCTGGCTCACGCGCGCATTCTCTGTGAGCTCCGACAGGATGGTGGCGTCGATCTTGTCGATATCCATGTTTGGATTCCTGCGAGGTTTCGCCTCGAAACGTAGAATTCCGGCGCGAAAGACACAATTCGTCTCCAGAATGCCGGGAAACAAACCCGCGTTCCTTGGTTTGATGGCCTCCATACCAATCCGGAGATTGCCCGCATGCGCGTCGGTGTGCCGAAAGAGATTAAGACCCACGAGTATCGCGTCGGTCTGACACCGGGCGCGGTCCGCGAATATGTCCATGCCGGCCACGAGGTCGTGGTCGAGGCCGGGGCGGGCGCAGGCATCAGCGCGAGCGACGAGGTCTATCGCGCGGCCGGCGCGCACATCGCCAGCACCGCCGCCGAGATCTTCGCGATGGCCGACATGATCGTGAAGGTGAAGGAGCCGCAGCCCGGCGAATGGGTCCAGCTGCGGCCCGGCCAGATCCTGTTCACCTATCTGCATCTCGCCGCCGATCCCGAGCAGGCCAAGGGCCTGATCGCGTCGGGTTGCACCGCCATCGCCTACGAGACCGTCACCGACTCGCGCGGCGGCCTGCCGCTGCTCGCGCCGATGAGCGAAGTGGCGGGACGCCTCTCGATCGAAGCGGCGGGCGGCGCCCTGCAGCGCCATCGCGGCGGCCGCGGCCTGCTGCTGGGCGGCGTGCCGGGCGTGCAGCCCGCCCATGTCGTCGTGCTGGGCGGCGGAGTCGTGGGCACGCATGCCGCGCGCATGGCGGCCGGCCTCGGCGCCAGCGTCACGGTGCTCGACCGCTCGCTGCCGCGGCTGCGCGAACTCGACGAGTTGTTCGAGGGCCGTGTGCGCACACGCTACTCGACCATCGCCGCCGTCGAGCAGGAAGTCTTCTCGGCCGATGCCGTGATCGGCGCCGTGCTGGTGCCCGGCGCCAGCGCACCCAAGCTCGTGACCAAGGCGATGCTGAAGTCGATGAAGCCGGGATCGGTGATCGTCGACGTCGCCATCGACCAGGGCGGTTGCTTCGAGACCTCGCACGCCACGACGCATGCCGAGCCGACCTACGAGGTCGACGGCGTCATCCACTATTGCGTCGCCAACATGCCGGGCGCCGTGCCGCTCACTTCGAGCGAGGCGCTGAACAACGCCACCTTGCCTTTCGGGCTCGCCCTCGCCGCCAAGGGGCTCGCCGCCGTCGCCGCGGACCCGCATTTGCGCGCCGGCCTCAACATCCATCGCGGCCGCTTCACCCACAAGGCCGCCGCCGAAAGCCTCGGCCTGCCCTATGCGCCGGCCGAACAGGCGATCGCGGCCTAAACTCTTATTGTCCTCATCGCCCACGCAGTGGGGGGAGAGGACATATGAGGAGTCTCAGGTGTGCTCCACGCTCACCACGACGCTGCCACGCTTGCGGCCCGTTTCGACATAGGCGTGCGCCTCGACCATTTGCGCGAAGCGGTAGCGTCTGTCGATCACGGGTTTCAGCGTACCCGCTTCAGCGAGCGCAGCGATCTCCGGCACGTCCTCGACCCGCTCGGCGGCGGGGCCGGCGATGACCCGCTGGCTGCCGGTCAGGGGCGCCCACAGGGTCGCCAGCATCTCCGGCAGGCCCGCGGCCACCGCGAGCAGGCGGCCCTTGTCCTTGAGCACGGGCCTGCAGCGCGAGAACGAAATCTTCCCAACCGTATCGACGACGATGTCGTAGGTCTCGCCGCGCGCCGTGAAATCGTCGCGCGTGTAGTCGATCACCCTGTCGGCGCCGAGCGAAGTGACCATCGCCAGGTTGTTCGTGCTGGTCACGCCGGTGACCTCAGCGCCGAAATGCTTCGCAAGCTGGACCATGGCGGTGCCCACGCCGCCGGAGGCGCCGATCACCAGCACCGTGTCGCCCGGCTTGAGGCCGGCCTTCCGCAGGAAATGCATCGAGGTCGAAGCGCCGAAGGGCAGTGACGCCGCTTCCTCGAACGACAGGTTGGCGGGCTTTCGCGCCAGCCGCCCGTCTTCGGGCATCGCCCGATACTGGGCGTGGCACCCCATGGCGCCGCCGGGAAAGCCGAACACCTCGTCGCCGACCCGGAACCGCGTGACATCCTTGCCGATCGCTTCGATCGTCCCGGCCAGCTCGGTGCCCAGAACGGGTTGGCGCGGCCGCGTGATGCCCATCGCCAGGCGCGCGATGAGCCCCAATCCCTTGGGAACCTGCAGCGTCCGCACGCGCCAGTCGCCCGAGGTCACCGTCGTCGCGTGGATCCTGACGAGCACCTCGTTGGCGCGCGGCACGGGCTTGGGCACCTCCGCCAGCTCGACGACGTCGGGGCCGCCATAACGGCGGCAGACGAAGGCTCGCATGGTCCCGGTCGCGGCATGATCTGGCGTCATGCCGCTCCCATAGGCCAACCAACCTCCAGCCGGAAGGCCACACGGTGATCCTCTATCGTCCCGGGCTCTTATGTCCTCTCCGCCCACGCAGTGGGGGGAGAGGAAGGGGCCCCGCGCGCAGCGTGGGATAGGTGAGGTGGGTCGTTGGCCTCACAGCCCGACATCTCGTTCGCAACTAACACCACCTCACCTCCCCGTTGCTTGCGCAACGGGTCCCTTCCTCTCCCCCACTGCGTGGCGGAGAGGACATATGAGAAGAGGAGGCGAGAGCCTTAGACCTTCTCGAGGCCGCACCATTCGGAGATGAACAGCGCCGTCGACTGGGTGATCTTGCGGATCGATTCGATGTTCACCCGCTCGTCGAAGCCATGCACGTCGTCGGACTGCGGGCCGTAGACCAGCGCCGGCAGACCGGCATAGAGGCCGAAGAAACGGGCGTCGGTCGTGCCGGTCGTGCGGCGGTCGTCGAGTTCGGCGCCAAACACCGTCTTGTGTGCATCCGCCAGCAGCTCACGCACATGCTCGTGGTTCTTCAGCACATAGGGTTCGGCCTGGAAGCCTTCCCAGCTGATGGTCGGCAGGTTGTTGCCGAGGAAGGGATCGTTGGCGGCGGCCTGACGGATCGTGTCCTCGACTTCCTGACGGCACTCCTTCAGCGTCTGCGTCGGCAGCACGCCCACCCTCATGTCGAAGGTACACCAGGACGGCACCGAGCTCGCCCAGTCGCCGCCGGCGATCTTGCCGACGTTGAAGTTCACCGGATGGTGATGGTCGCAGTAGTGCTTGTCGTGGACCTTGAGCGCATTCCACTTCTTCTCGAGTTCGCGCAGCTGCTGGATCAGGCGATAGGCCGATTCGATCGCGTTCGAGCCGGCATCGGCCTTGTAGACGTGCACGGGATGGCCGGTGACCTTGACCTGGAACCACATGACGCCGACCTGCGAGACGGTGAGCGTGCAGCCCGACGGCTCGGGGATCAGCGCCGCCTCGGCGCGATAGCCGCGCTGCAGGCAGGCGAGCGCGCCATTGCCCGTGCACTCTTCTTCGACCACCGACTGCTGGTAGACATCCGCCGCCGGCATGTAGCCCAGCGCCCGCAGCGCCCGCAGCGCGAAGACGTTCAGGATCAGCCCGGCCTTCATGTCGCCCGAGCCGCGGCCGTACATCCAGCCGTCCTTGATGTAGGCATCATAGGGATTGCGCGCCCACATCTCGTGCGGGCCTTCGGGCACGACGTCGATATGGCCGTTGAGAATCAGCGAGCGGCCCTTCGGATTGGACGGCCGCCAGGCGCCGACGACGTTCCAGGCGTCGTCGTAATCCAGCGAGTGCGGCGAGTAGCCCGGCAGGTGCTTCAGGTCGTCGATCTTGATCTGCCAGCGGTCGACGCCCAGCCCGTCTTCCTTGAACAGGCGGGCCATCATGTCCTGCGCCGGCGCCTCCTGGAACCGGGTCGAGGGAATCCGCACCAAGTCGGCCAGCACCTTCATCTGGTCGTCGAACTGGCGGTCGACCTCGTCCATGATCTTCGTCTTCACCGCAGAATCGATCATCGCAAAACCCCTCGTACGAACCTTTACTTCCAGGCGCGCGCGCGCCGCTGGGAGCGTGACAGCAGTGCGGCCGGAAACAGGGCCAGAAGCGCCACCACGCCCACGACGATGAACGTATCGGAAAACGCCATCATCTGCGCGTTGCTTTGCAACATCGTGGCCAAATACTCGAGGGCGCCGGCCTTCTGCTGCTGGAACGGCAGGCCGCTCTTCTGCATCAGGTGCTCGACCTGGGTGAGCAGGCGGTCGGTGGTGCGATTGCCCCAGTCCTGCGTCGCCGTCAGCGCATCGGCATGGAAGCGGGTGCGGATCTCGAAGAAGGCGACCATCAAGTTGATGCCGAAGGCGCCGCCCAGCTGGCGCATGAAGTTGGCGACACCCGAGCCCTGCCGCACCTTGTCGGCCGGCAGCGCCTTCAGCGAGGAGGCGTTGAGGCTGGGATTGATGAAGCCCAGCCCCAGTCGCGAGACCATGACCATGCAGACCAGGGTCCAGAAGGTCGTGTCGATGTCGGCGGTCGTCATCCAGGCGAAGCCCGCGGCAAACAGGACCAGGCCGCCGATGATCATGGTCGAGGCCGGCATGGCGTCCGACAGGCGCCCGGCCAGCGGGAAGATGAAGGCCAGCATGATGCCGGCCGGCATCATCATCAGCCCGGCCAGCAGCGGCGTGAAGCCGATGATGGTCTGCACGAAGACGGGGATGATGTAGGTCGAGCCCATCATGCCGGCGCCGAAGATGAAGGCGATGAGGGCCGCGGCGGAGAATTCGACATTGCCGAAGATGCGCACGTCGAGCAGCGCCCTGGGCGTGTAGAGCTCCCAGCAGACGAAGGCGACCGTGGCCACCGCGCCGAGGACCAGCCGGAACACGATGGCGTCGGAGCTCCAGCCCTCGCGCTGGCCGTCGGCAATGCCGGTCATCAGACCCAGCAGCGCCGTGCAGAGGAGCGCAAAGCCCAGCCAATCGAAGGGCGGGATGACCTTCGGGATCGGCCGGGTCGGCATGAACACCAGGCCGAGCACGGCGGCGACCACGCAGAACGGCAGCGAGATGAAAAAGACGTAGCGCCAGGAGAAGTATTCGATCATCAGCCCGCCCAGGGTCGGGCCGATCGCGGGCGCGAAGACGACGCCCAGGCCGAACACGCCCATCGCCATGCCGCGGCGCTCCGGCGGGAAGACGGTGAAGATCGTGGCCATGACCAGCGGCTGGGCGATGCCGGCACTGAAGCCCTGCAGGACGCGGGCGAAGATCAGCGCATCCTCGGTCGGCGCCGTGCCGCCCATCAGTGCGCCTATCGAGAAGAAGACCAGTGCGCCGACAAAGGTACGACGCTCACCCAGGATGCCGGTCAGCCAGGCGTTGATCAGCATGCCCGCGGTCATCGTCGCCATGTAGGCCGATGACATCCACTGCGCCTTGTCCTGGCCGATGCCGAAGGCGCCCATGACGTCGGGCACCGCGACGTTGACTGTGGTCATCGCCAGCACCATCGACACGACACCCATCATGCCGGTGATGGTGACCAGCCAGCGGTAGGAGGGCCCATATCGCTCGGTGAGCGCCGCCGCCGTCTGCAGGGGGACAGCAGCGGTGGTCATCGGCCTGCTTCAGCGAATATCAATTTCGACTTCGACCATCATGCCGGGCGTGAGCGGCTTCGGCATCTGGACCATGTCGATCTTCACCGGCACACGCTGCGTGATCTTGGTGAAGTTGCCCGATGGGTTGGGCGTCGGCAGCAGGGCGAAACGCGCCGTCGTGGCGCTGCCGATGCGCGCGACCTTGCCGACGAACGTGTCGTTGGGATAGGCGTCGACCGAGACGCGCACGGTCTGGCCGAGCTTCAGCTTGCCGACCTGCGTCTCCTTGATGTTGGCCTCGACCCAGACCTCGTCCGGATTGTGCAGCAGCAGGATGCGCTGGCCTGCCGCCATGTATTCGCCCGGCAAGGTGAAGGTCCGGTCGATCACGGCCGGGATCGGGCTCTTGATCGTCCGGTCCTCGACATCGACCTGCTGCTGGTGGAGCTGCGCCGCCAGCACTGCGACCTGGTGGGTCAGCGCCTCGATCTGGGCATCGATCACGCCCAGCCTGTCATGGCCGACCCGGGCCTCGGCGAGGCTGCCCTCGGCCTGCTCGTGCTCGGCCTGAAGCTGCAGAATCTGGATCTCGAGCTTGGTCACCGCCGTCTGCGCCATCTGCAGCTGCCGCTCGTTGATGACCTTGCTGGCGAACAGCGTCTTGCTGCGCTCGAGCTCCAGCTTGGCGAAATCGAGATCGGCACGCAGGGCACCCAGCGCCTTCTCGCGGACCGTGATGTTCGAGGTGCGCGTACGCATCGCCGCATCAGCCTGGTTCTGGTCGAGCTTGCGCTCGGCACGCAGCCGCGCCCGCTCGACCCGCACGCCTTCGATCTGCGCCCGCAGCCCGTCGACCCGCAGCTTGGCCGTGCGATCGTCGATCTTGACCAGGGTCTGGCCCGCCTGGACCCGCTGGCCTTCGCGCACGGCGAGGTCGACGATCCAGCCGTCGGCGCGGCTCGACACGGTCACGATGTCGGCGGTCACGCGGGCGTCGTATTCGTAGACATGCGTCAGGCGCAGGTGGAGTTCGCGGCCGCCATAGGCCAGGGCGACGAGCAGCCCGATGCCGATGGCGAGGAAGCGCGGACGCAGCAGGACGCGCACGATGCCGGACGTCCGGCTCAAACGGGCACGCGGCACCACGCCGATCGCTGGCGATTCAGGCGGCGTTTTCAGGGCGGGCGGCGGCACCGATTGATCCACGACTTATCCTGCCGTTCTCAACCGGGGGTTCGCGCTGCTGTCATCAAAAAAGAATAAGGCCGAAACAATCGGTGAGCCAACGATCTTCGCGCAAAGGGTGCGCCTTGCTGCAACGCGCCCAATGCATGCCGCCCCGCAGTTCCGCATCCGTGCTCACCGCTCTTGCCAAAACGAACAACCGGGTCGACGCTCGCAAGCGCAGCCCGTCGGACACCGCTCGCACAGCAAAAATTGAACCAGGACCCGTCGCCATGCCCGATGCTTCCCACGCTTCCACGCCTCGCCAGCTTGACGTCGCCATCGTCGGCGGCGGCCTGGGCGGCCTCTACGCCATCCATCGCCTGCGCAAGCTCGGGCTCAAGGTCCGGGCCTACGAAGCGGGCTCCGGCATCGGCGGCACCTGGTTCTGGAACCGCTATCCCGGCGCACGCTGCGACGTGGAGAGCCTCGAATATTCCTACAGCTTTTCAGACGAGCTGCAGCAGGAGTGGAAGTGGCCGGAGCGCTACGGCACGCAGCCCGAGATCCTGAAGTACATCAACCACGTCGCCGACCGCTTCGACCTGCGCCGCGACGTGCAGCTCAACACCCGCATCCAGTCGGCTGTATTCGACGGCAAGACGAATGAATGGACGCTGGTCACGAAGGAGGGCGAGACGATCGAGGCACGCTACGTCGTGATGGCGGCAGGCAATCTCTCGACGCCGCGCGTGCCCGACTTCAAGGGCATCCACGACTTCAAGGGCAAGTGGTACCACACCGGCCTGTGGCCGCATGAGGGCGTCGACTTCACCGGCCTGCGGGTCGGCGTGATCGGCACCGGTTCGTCGGGCGTGCAGATGATCCCGATCATCGCCCAGCAGGCCAAGCAGCTCACCGTGTTCCAGCGCACCGCCAACTTCAGCCTGCCGGCGCGCAACGGGCCGATGACGCCGGACCGGGAAGATCCGCACAAGGCCAACTACAAGGAGCGCCGTGCCGCCGCGATGGAGACGCCGTTCGCGATCGGTGGCCATCCCAAGCCGACCCAGAAGACCATGGAGGCGACCCCCGAGGAGCGCGCCAGGACCTATGAAGCCAAGTGGCAGGCCGGCGGCTCGATCAGCTATCTCTACTCGTACACCGACCTGCTGGTGAGCAAGGAAGCCAACGACACCGCGTCGGAGTTCGCGCGCAACAAGATCCGCTCGATCGTGAAGGACAAGCGCACCGGCGAGCTGCTGGCGCCCAAGGATCATCCGATCGGCACCAAGCGCCTCTGCCTCGATACCAATTATTACGAGACCTACAATCGGCCGAACGTGTCGCTGGTCGACGTGCGCTCCGATCCGATCAAGGAGCTGACGCCCAAGGGCGTGCGGCTGAACTCGGGCGCGGAGTACGAGTTCGACGCCATCGCCTTCGCCACGGGCTTTGACGCCATGACCGGCGCGCTGAACGAGATCGACATCCGCACCAGTGAGGGCGAGGTGCTGCGCCAGCACTGGGAAGGCGGGCCGCTCACCTATCTCGGCCTGATGGTCGCGGGCTTCCCCAACATGTTCATCGTCACCGGCCCCGGCAGCCCGGGCGTGAAGACCCAGATGATCGCCAGCATCGAGCAGCACGTCGATTGGATCGCCGATGCGATCGACCATCTCGGCAAGCACCAGCTCGACCGCATCGAGCCGACAGCCAAGGCCGAGAGTGAGTGGGTGACGCACGTCAATGAGGTGGCCGACAGCACGCTCTATCCGCTGGCCAACTCCTGGTACGTGGGCGCCAACATCCCCGGCAAGCCGCGCGTGTTCATGCCCTATGTCGGCGGCTTCGACCGCTACAAGAAGCATTGCGACGCGATCTCGGCCGGCGGTTACGAGGGTTTCACCTTGAGCCGCCACGAAGTCGTGGCGTGAGCGCTACCTTCGTCCATCATCGCGTCGACGCCGCCCCGCGTCGGTGGCAGGCCGTCGCGGATCGGATCGCCGCCGAGGGCGCGCGGCGGATCGCCGAGGCCGGTGGCCAGCTCTACGGCGCCTGGCGCAGCCAGATCGGCCGGCCGCGCGACGAGGTGCAGGCGATCAGCGTTTGGCCGAATGGAATCACCGCCCCTGCCGCCGAGCGCGCGCTACTGGCGGACAAGACCGACATCCGTACCGTGACCAGCGAGGCGATGGTGCCGACGCTGCGCCCGACCGACACCGTGCCGCCGACGCGCCAAGGCAACTACGCCTTCCGCTGGTTCGCGGTGCCGGACCCGCGCTGGCCTGAATTCCTCGACCTCTGCGCCGCGGCCTGGCCCGGCTTCGAGGGCGCCTACGACTCGCAGGTGGTCGGCCTCTGGCGCGCAACCGGCGACCGAACCGGCGCGAAACCCGACGAAGTCACGGGCGCGGGTCTGCACGGCGGCGTGCGCAGCCTGCTGCTGACGCGGCGGCCCAATCTGGCGATGTGGGAACGCTCCAAGCTACCGGAAGGCGCGGCCGAGGCGGCGGTACGCGACAAGCTCAGCCGCCGCTACGATCTCTGCGACTGGACGGTCGTCTCGACCGCGACCCTTTTGACGGCCGTCGACCGCGCGGACACGGCTCGCTGGACCTGAGCGGGCCGCTGGACTTGAGCGGCGGCTGGACTTGAGCGGCTCTGGCGCCTATCTCCCCGCCGCCATGCCAACACTGCGCTCCCTGGACGTCCTGGAACGCGAGGGCCTCCTGTCGCCTGATCCGCGACTAGAAGAGGCCGCGCAATCGATGGCGATTGCGATCACGCCCGAAATGGTGGCGCTGATCGACCGCGCGCGCCTGGCCGACGACCCAATCGCCCGGCAGTTCGTGCCCAGCGGCGCCGAGGCCGAGGTCGCGCCGGAAGAGCTGGCCGACCCGATCGGCGACGAGGCGCGCTCGCCCGTGAAGGGCATCGTGCATCGCTATCCAGACCGTGTGCTGCTGAAACCGCTGCATGTCTGCCCGGTCTATTGCCGCTTCTGCTTCCGCCGCGAGAAAGTGGGTCCCGGTGGCGAGGCACTGTCGGCCGAGGAGCTGGCGGCGGCGCTCGACTACATCCATTCGCGGCCGGAAATCTGGGAAGTTATCCTGACCGGCGGCGACCCGCTGATGCTGGCCCCACGCCGGCTGGCTGAGCTGATGGCGGCGCTCGACGCAATCCCGCACGTGGCCATCGTGCGCCTGCATAGCCGCGTGCCCATCGTCGACCCCGAACGGGTCACCGACGAACTGGTGAAGGCCCTGAAGCCCGGCCGGGTCGGCGTCTGGCTGGCGGTCCATTGCAATCATGCCCGCGAGCTGGCGGCCCCGACGCGCGCGGCTCTGGCGCGGCTGGCCGATGCCGGCCTGCCGCTGATGGGCCAGACCGTCCTGCTGAAGGGCGTGAACGACGACGTGGATACCCTAGAGCAGCTCATGCGCGCGCTCGTGACGGCGCGGGTGAAGCCCTACTACCTGCATCACCCGGACATGGTGCGCGGCACCGGCCATTTCCGGGTGTCCATCGCGCGCGGGCAGGCGTTGATGAAGGCCCTGCGCGGCCGGGTCTCGGGCCTCGCCCAGCCGACCTACGTGCTGGACGTGCCCAGCGGCCACGGAAAAGTGCCGGTCGGACCGTCGTACTTGGCCGACGATCCCGGAGCGCTGGTGGTCGAGGACGTCTTCGGCGGGCAGCACCGCTACCCGCGCGACTGACTTCTGGAAGGGTCTCCAGGCATTAGAATTTCTCGAGGCCGCCTCAGCGACGACCACCCGCCGCAATCGCCGGACGGACCGTGCGGGCCTGCGGCGCCGCCAGCTCCTCGACCAGCCAGTCCTCGAAGGCCCTGGTCTTGGGCCGGCTGACCGACGCGGGCGGACAGACGAACCACCAGGCCTTGCCGCTGTCGACGATCTGCTCGAACGGCTGGAACAGACGGCCCTCCGCCAACTCCTCGCGGAATAGTTGTGGCGGACCGACCGCCACACCCGCGCCCTCCATCGCCGCTTCCACCGCGATCATCGTCGAGTCGAAGGTGAGCACCCGCTTCGGCTTGAAGTCGCCGAGGCCGACGGCGCGCAACCAGATCGACCATTCGGGATCGTTCGTCATGTCGATGAAGGGCACGCGCTTGAGGTCGTCGAACGTCTTCAGCTTGTCGCGATAGCGCTTGCCGCAAAGCGGCGTCAGCACATCGCTGAATAGCCTCGTTGCATGCAGTTCGGGCTCCGGCTGCACGGTGAACCTGATGGCGCAGTCGACATCCTCACGCGCGAAGTCGACCCTCTTCTGGCTCGTCGTCATGCGCACTTCGATCTCGGGATGCTTGGACTGGAAGCGATGCAGCCGCGGCACCAGCCAGCCCAGCGCGAAGGTCGTGACGAGGCTCACGTTCAGCGTGCCGGAGTTGGCCTTGCGGCCGACACGCTCCAGCGCATTGGTCATGCGATCGAATGCATCGCGCAGATCGGGCAGCAGCGCCTCGCCTTCGCTGGTGATTTCGAGGCCGCGCGGACGGCGCACGAACAGCGCGACGCCGAGCCTCTCCTCAAGTGCTTTCACCTGGTGGCTGACGGCGGCCTGGGTGACGTGAAGCTCCTCGGCGGCGTGAGTGAAACTGGCGTGTCGGGCGGCGGCCTCGAAGGCGCGCAAGGCATTGAGCGGCAGTTGCGAGCGACTCATCTTGGAAACCCGTTCATAGAAATTCTATGCCTCCCCCGAGCTTTCATCCTTTGCAAGTATCCACAGGATACAGCAAATTCGGGCCAGAAACGAGGCGGAACAGCCGATCCCCGGCCCCGTCGCCTCAAGCGGAGCTAAGTCATGTCGATCGTATCCAGCGTGCGGATGGTCCGCACCGGCGCCCCCTCCTTCTCGTTCGGCCGCGCGATGTCGCTGCTGGCGGGCACGGTCGTGGTCGGGATCGAGAAAGTCATGACCCGAGCCGAGCTTGCCCGTTCGCGAAATCAGCTGGCCCAGCTGGATGAGCGACTGCTGCGAGACATCGGGATCGACCGGGCCAGCGCCCGGTTCGAGGCCACCAAGCCCTTCTGGTCCTAGACCGGAATTGCCGGCGGGCGCCGGATAGAGCAGGTTGGGGTCGTGGTGCTTTGATGGCGCCATGACCCAACATCCTCTTTCGTTCCCCGCCGTGGCCCTCGCCACTTCTCTTCTTCCCGACCCGGAGACCTGCTGGCACGCCGTCCAGCGGCGCGACCGCGTCTACAACGGCAGGTTCTGGTTCTCGGTCAAGACGACCGGGGTCTATTGCCTGCCGTCGTGCGCGGCCCGTCCGGCACTGCGCAGCAACGTCGACTTCCACGCCTCGCCCCAGGCGGCGGAAGCGGCGGGCTTCCGTGCGTGCAAGCGCTGCAAGCCACGCGACTGGCAGGCCGAGGTCGGCCTCAGCCGGCCGGTGGCGCGCGCCTGCGAGTTGTTTGATGCCGGCGATGCCGACACCCCGCCCTCGCTAGCCGAGGTGGCGCGCAAGATCGGCTTGTCGAGCGGCGCGCTGGGCAAGCGCTTCCTCGCCGAGCTGGGCGTTGCCCCGCGCGACTGGCTGGTCGCGCGCAAGCGCGAGCGTTTCCGCAGCGCCCTCCGCGGCGGCGCCAGCGTGGCCGACGCGATCTATGGCGCGGGCTACGGCTCGCCGAGCCGCGTCTACGAGAACAGCGACAAGGCGCTGGGCATGACGCCCGCGACCTATGCCAAGGGCGGCGCCGGCGCCCATATCGACTACACCACGGTCGACTCCGACTATGGCCGCGTGCTGGTGGCCGCGACCGAGAAGGGCATCGCCGCCGTGTTCCTGGGCGACAATGACCGCGCCCTCGAAAAGGATTTGAAGCAGGACTTCCCCGCCGCCGAGATCGAACGCAACGACGAAGTCCTCGGCCCGCGCGTGAAGGGCGTGCTGTCGCGGCTCTACGGCCGCAAGCCCTCGGCGCTCGACGCGCCCGACGTGCCACTCGACATCGTGGGCACCGCCTTCCAGTGGAAGGTCTGGAAAGCGCTGACCGAGATCCCGGCCGGCGAGACCCGCACCTATGGCGAGATCGCGCGCCAGATCGGCGAGCCCAAGTCAGCCCGCGCAGTCGGACGGGCCTGCGCCACCAACCAGGCCGCCGTGGTCATTCCGTGTCACCGCGCCGTGGGATCGAGCGGTGCGCTGACCGGCTATCGCTGGGGCGTGGCGCGCAAGGAGCGGCTGCTGGCCGAGGAACGCCGGCGCAGCAGCAGGTAGAAGGCGCCGGCGCCGCCATGATGGGCGTGGGCGGCACGGACCGCCCGCACCCGGTCGCGGTTGTCGCCGCGGTTCAGCCAACCCACGAACTCCGCCCGGATGCGCCCGTCGATCGTGCGCTCGCCTTCGCGGCGCAGGCCCTTGCCGGTCACGACCAGCACGACGCGCATGTCCTGCGCCGATACCCTTGCCAGGAACTGCGTCACGGCCCGCTCCGCCACCGCCAGCGTCATGCCATGCAGGTCGATGGTCGCTTCCGGCGACAACTTGCGCCGCGACAGGGCGCGCGAGACATCACGGTCGAACTGGCGGTCGTCCGGCGACAGGTCCGGAACGCTCGGCCGGACCGGCAGCGGTCGCGGCTTCGGCTGAAGCGCAGGTACCGGCCTGGACTTCGCGGACTTGGTCGCGGCCGTCTTCACGGTGCCAGTTTTTGCCTCGACCGACGGCACGCGCGACGCGGCCGCGCGCTTGCGCCTGAGCGGCTTCACGCCGGCCATCGCGGCGGCAAACAGGTCGGCGTCCTTCACCATGCCGTTTCGTCTAGCCTTGGCCGTGAGGCGGGTCTACACACGCCGCCATGGCTATCGCGCCCCCCAATCGGCCCAATGGCCCGCCCCAGCCCGATCCCGATCTCCAGACCGGCCTCCAGTATCTGCGCGCCGGATGGTACGACCGCGCCGAGCCGCTGTTCCGGAGCGCGCAGGTCCGTCACGGCGACCGTCCCGACATCCTGCACTATCTGGCCGTCTGCCTGTCGCAGCGCGGGGCCGTGAAGGAAGCCGAGGGCCTGTGGCGCAAGGCCGTGGCGAAGGATCCGAACGAGCCGATGCTGCTCTACAATCTCGGCCTTGCCGCCCGTCGCCTTGGCAATCTCGACGAGGCGGCGCGCCGTTTCCGCGACACGATCCGCCAGGCGCCGGCCCATGTCGAGGCGCGGCTGGCGCTGGCCTCTGTCCATATGGACACCGGCCGCTTCGCCGCCGCCGAACGCGAACTGTCGGAATTCGTGGCCAACGTCGATCGCGCCATCCAGGACCATGGAACGGAGGCGCTGAAGCCCCTGCAGGCGCGCGCGCGCAACATGCTGGGCTATGCCCTCTATCGCCTGGCCCGGTATTCGGCGGCGCTGGAGGTCTTCGACATGGCGCTGGAAGACGCCGGCGACAACGCCGAGCGCCGCGGCCAGATCCTGGGCGACCGCTCGCTCTCCCTCGCCGCCCTCGGCCACTATGACGAAGCCATTGCCGAGGCCGGCCGGGCCCTCGAACTGGCGCCGGCCAGCGCCACGCTGAATCATACGCTGGGCTACGTTCTCTATTTCAGCGGCCGTCCGAGCGACGCGATCCCGATGATCGAGAAGGCGCTCGAGCTCGATCCGGCTTTCGGACAGGCCTACAACACTCTGGCGCTGGCACGGGCCGCAGCGGGCCAGCCGGAACAGGCCGTAGGCATCCTCGAGAAGGTTCTGGAACGCAACCCTCTCGATCAGGAGACGATCCTCCAGCTCTCCAACCTGCACGTCCAGGCGGGGCGCTTCGAGGAGGTCACCCGGCTTCTGGAGCCCTACCTGAAAGCCGTGTCCGGTGACTCCCGGGCGATGAACAATCAGGGGCTGGCGCTTCTCGGCCTCAAGCGGTTCGACGATGCGCGGCGCATCCTGAAGAAGGCCGCGAAGGCTTCACCCGACGAGCCCTTCGTGCAGACCAATTATGGGCGCGCCCTGATGGGCCTGGGGCGGGCGGCCGAAGCGCGTGCCCATCACGAGCAGGCGCTGCGCACACTGCCGGGCGATTCGCGGCTGCTGGCCCACTACGGCATATGCCTTGCCGCGCTGGGCGAAGCCGACAGGGCCCGCGAGACGCTGGACGCCGCCCTGGCCGCCGATCCGAACAACGAGGAAGCCCTGCTCGCACGCGCGGGGCTCGACGCATGAGCAGCGGCGCCGATCGCCTGGCCGAGGTCACGGGCCATATCGCCGAGTCCGCGCGCGCCTCGGGTCGTTCGCCGTCCGACGTCACCCTGGTCGCCGTCTCGAAGACCCATGGCGCGGACCGGGTCCGCGAACTGCTGGAGGTCGGCCATCGCGTGTTCGGCGAGAACCGCGTCCAGGAAGCCGAGGGCAAGTTCCCGGAGCTGAAGGCCGCCTATCCCGACCTCGAACTGCACCTGATCGGCCCGCTGCAGACCAACAAGGCGCGCGATGCCGTAGCCCTGTTCGATGTCATACAGTCGGTCGACCGAGACCGCCTGGCCGCTTCATTGGCGAAGGAGATGGAGAAGCTCGGCCGCCGTCCGGCCTGCTACATCCAGGTCAACACCGGAGAGGAGCCGCAGAAGGCGGGCATTCTTCCGAAGGACCTCGACGCCTTCGTCGCCACCTGCCGCGACCAGTACAAGCTGCCCGTCGTCGGCCTGATGTGCATCCCGCCGGTCGACGAGGAGCCGGCGCTGCATTTCGCGCTGCTGGCCAAGATGGCCGCGCGCAACGGCCTGGCCAGGCTCAGCATGGGCATGAGCGCCGACTACGAGACGGCGGTCCGGCTGGGCGCGACCCATGTCCGGGTCGGCAGCGCCCTGTTCGGCTCGCGGCCGCCGCTTGTGTCCGCGCCGGACGCAACAGCAAGTCAGGGCTAGATCTTCAGATCCAGGATCAGCGGACGGTGGTCGCTGCCGATGTCCGGCCCGATGCGGCGGCTGACGATCCCGATGCCGGCGCTGACGAGCGCATGATCGATGGGCAGGCCGAGCCCGGTATTTGCCAGCTGCCAGGTCGAGATGAAGGGCGAGGTGCGCGGACGCTCGGCCGGCAGGATGGCGCTATCCCACAATCCGCTTTGCGCCAGCAGCTGCTGGAAGACCGGCGAGAACGGCGTGAGATTGAGATCGCCGACCAGGACGACACGTTCGCCCTTGTCGACCTGCTGGCGCGCCACGGCAGCGGCATGGGCGAGCTGGCGGTCGCGGGCTTCGGTCCGGCCCAGCCCGGGCCGCCAGGCATGCAGGCCGAGCACGGTGAGGCAGCCCTCTTCCACCGGACACAGCCGGGCCACCATCAGGGGCACGTTGTCGCCCGACGTCAGGTCGAACTTCAACGATTCGGGTGGCTTCTTCGCGAGCAGCATGATGCCGAACGCGTTGCCGCGGGGCGGCGGCGACTGGGAGGGCAGCAGAGCCCGCACATCGCGCAGCACAGCGTCATGGGTGGGGTCGAGTTCCGTGAACACCGCGATGTCGGGTTTTTCCGTCTCGATCAGACTCCGCAAGGCGGCAAGGTCGGTCTTCCCGTTGTGCAGGTTGGCCCAGAGGAGGCGCACCGCCGGCCCAGGCTGGGTCTGAAGATCGGTCGGCGGCAGGTACATGTGCGGCCACACGACCGAGAAGCTCGCAGCGACCACCAGCGCCGACAGCCCGGCCGTCCACCACTGCTGCAGGCCGGCCGCCACCAGGGCGAGCGCGGCGCCCGCGAGAAGGAAATAGACATGGAAATGGCTCAGCAGCTCGAACGCCCAGTGCCGCGTCGCCAGCCAGGACAGGGCGGCCACCAGGGAAAGGCCGACAGCGAGCATGGTCACGACCGGTCGCACGACGTTTAATGCTCGCTGTTGCCTACTCATCGACCCCACTGTACATGGCCGCAGCGCATGCCTGAACTTCCCGAAGTAGAAACCGTCCGACGCGGGCTCACACCACGCCTGGTCGGCCGGCGCATCGTCCGCCTGCAGCAGCGTCGCAAAGATCTACGGGTCCCGCTGCCCACGAAGTTCGCTGCCCGGGTCGAGGGCCGCACGGTCACCGGGATCGATCGGCGCGCCAAATACCTGCTGATCCGTCTGGATGACGGCCAGACCCTGATCGTCCATCTCGGCATGTCGGGCCGCATGACCCTGTATGATGCCGAGACCGCGGCGAGCCATCCGCTCGACCGGCACGACCATGTGGTCTTCGACATGGACGACGGCTGGCAGGTCCGCTTCAACGATGCGCGACGCTTCGGCCTGATGGTGCTGGCGGCCAGCGATGCCGTCGCCACGCACAAGTATTTCAAGAGCCTGGGCCCGGAGCCGCTGGACGACGCCTTTACCGCGGATGTGCTGGCGGCCCGCCTGATTGGGCGCAAGACGCCGATCAAGGCGGCGCTCCTGGACCAGAAGACCCTGGTGGGCGTGGGCAACATCTATGCGTGCGAGGCGCTGTTCCTGGCCGGCATCTCGCCGCGCCGATCCGCCCACACGGTCAAGGGAGAGCGCGCCGGTCGCCTCGTCGAGGCGATCAAGCTGGTGCTGAACCGTTCGATCGAGGATGGAGGTTCGACCTTGCGCGACCACATTCAGCCCGGCGGCGAACTCGGCTATTTCCAGACGCGATTCAACGTCTACGACCGGGCCGGCATCGCCTGCCCGACCCGCGACTGCGGCCATACGGTTCGCCGGCTGGTGCAGGCCGGAAGATCCACCTTCTATTGCGCCCGCTGCCAGCGCTGAGAACGATCGAGGAGAAGAGGAATGACCACGGCATACGAGAACATCCAGACGGAAACCAAGGGCCGCGTCGGGATCATCCGGCTGAACCGCCCGAAGGCGCTGAACGCCCTCTGCGCCGATCTAGTGCGCGAGCTCGGCCAGGCGCTCGATGCGTTCGAAGCCGATCCCGGCATCGGCTGCATGGTGCTGACCGGAAGCGAGAAGGCATTCGCAGCCGGCGCCGACATCAAGGAGATGAAAGAGAAGACCTATCAGGATGTCTTCCTGCAGGACTTCATCACCGTCGGCTGGGAGAGGGTGAGCCAGGTCCGCAAGCCCATCGTCGCGGCCGTTGCGGGTTACGCGCTGGGCGGCGGTTGCGAGATGGCCATGATGTGTGACTTCATCATCGCTGCGGACAATGCGAAGTTCGGCCAGCCGGAGATCACGCTCGGCACCATTCCCGGTGCGGGCGGGACGCAGCGCCTGCCGCGCTTCGTCGGCAAGTCGAAGGCCATGGACATGGTGCTGACCGGTCGCATGATGGATGCGGCCGAAGCCGAGCGTTGCGGCCTGGTCAGCCGCGTCGTGCCGCTGGCCCAGCTGATGGACGACGCCATCGCCACCGCCGAGAAGATCGCCGGCATGTCGCTGCCGGCCACGATGGTGGCCAAGGAAGCCGTCAATCGTGCCTTCGAAACGACCCTTTCGGAGGGCGTTCGCTTCGAGCGCCGGACCTTCCACGCCACTTTTGCCTTCGACGACCGGTCCGAGGGCATGGCGGCCTTCGCCGAAAAGCGGAAGCCGGGCTGGAAACACCGCTGATTTGGCGGTTTTGGCGCGCTTGACCGGCCCGGATACGGCCCGTATAAGCGCGCCCTTCGAATAAGAGGACTATCATGGCTAATCACAAGTCGGCCGAGAAGCGCGCCCGCCAGACGGACCGCCGCACCGCCGTGAATACGGCGCGCCGCAGCCGCGTGCGCGGCTCGGTGAAGAAGGTCGAGGAGGCGATTGCGTCCGGCGACAAGAACGCCGCCAAGGAGGCGCTGCGTCTGGCGCAGCCCGAGATCCAGCGCGGCGCCACCAAGCGCATCGTGACCAAGAACGCCGCCTCGCGCCGCGTGTCGCGTCTGTCGGCGCGCATCAAGGCGATGGCCTGACGCTTCTCGCACTATCGCTTCAGAGTTTGTGAACGCCGCTCCTTCGAGCGGCGTTTTCTTTTGGGGCGATGACACGCCCAAGATTCTTTGACGAAAAAAAATCCCGCCGATTTTTCCAATGATCGTTTGGTCGGCGATCCGCCGAACGACATACGATTCGGAGTTATCGAACGAAGCGCGACGACGGGCGCTAGATGTTGAGAGCCGTCACTCGACGAGCGACGCGCAAAATTGAATCGCACAACTTGTCAATCGAGCAACGTCGCGAAGTGGCTGAATAGCGTGTGGTGTTCTGCGGCTGAAACGTTTGCGCGGCTCTGAGAGTCTGGATAAGACTCACGACATCGCGACGGGGCGTGGGGCGCTTGGATCGCGAGCCAGATGGAGAAGAGGGGATTCCTCTCCATCGAAACGACGAACGAAGGAGACAGGTACACAACGCTTCGCAAGTTCGACGACCGATAAGAAGATGAAGCGTCCCACATAAGCGACGCTCGCTGAAGATCTCTCGTTCCCCCTTGCCGTGTTGTGTGTCGCCTTCGATCGCTGGCTCGCAGGACAACGCCTCGCTTCGACGAATGAAAGCGGGGGCCATGTCGAAAGACAACAAGATCGCTGACACGTTTGAGGTGTCCCCCGCGGCCGGCTACGCCGGTGACGTGACTCCCGTCACAGCCTGGAAGATTCTCGGCGAAGTCGGGGAAGCGGTCTTGATCGACGTGCGCACGCGCGCCGAGTGGAACTATGTGGGCGTGCCCGACCTCGCCGGCCTGGACAAGAAGCCGGGCCTGGTCGAATGGCAGGTCTTCCCGAGCATGCAGGTCAGTCCGGAATTCGTCGACGCGCTCTCGGGTGCGCTGACGGACAAGGACGTCCCGCTGCTGTTCTTGTGTCGAAGTGGGGTGAGGTCGGTCGCGGCGGCGAAAGCCATGGCCGCGGCCGGGTACAGTACGTGTCTCAATGTAGCAGACGGCTTTGAAGGACCTCTCGATGCGCAGGGCAAGCGCGGCGCGACGAGGGGATGGAAGGCGGCGGGGCTTCCTTGGAGACAAACGTGAATCGAATTCAATGGCCGGTCCACGGCAATAACAAAACAACATTTGAAGACAGCAATTTGGCGGGGGCACATATGGAAGAAGGGGCGGGCCGACAGGAGCTCGAAGCACATTGGGTGCGCGTCTGCGATCGGCTTCGCAAGGAGATTGGGGACAAGGCTTTCAAGACATGGTTCGGCGAGGTCGAGCTGGGTGAGCTGAAGGCCGGCAAGCTGCGCCTCTATGCACCGACGCGTTTTGTGCGCGACTGGGTCGGCCGTCACTATGGCGACCGCGTGCTCGCCTACTGGCAGTCGGTCAATGCCGAGGTGAAGAACGTCGAGGTGAACCTCGTGCCGCCGCCGGCGCCGCGTCGGCCGAACGAGATCATCGCGATGCCGCCGGTGCCCTCCTCCCCGAACGGCCACCAGCCGCCGATGCCGCGCATGGGCCCCTCGATCGGCCGCGGCGCCGACGAGATCTCGCAGGCTCCGGAAGCGCGCTACACCTTCGCCAACTTCGTGGTCGGCAAGCCCAACGAGTTCGCCTATGCGGCGGCGCGCAACATCTCCGAGCAGGACATGCCCTTGCCCGAGCGCAACCCGCTCTACATCTTCGGCGGAGTCGGCCTGGGCAAGACGCATCTCATGCATGCGATCTGGCATGTCATCCGCGAGCGCGATCCCAAGACCCGCGTTCTCTACCTGACGGCCGAGAGCTTCGTGAACCGCTTCATCCAGGCGCTGCGCACGAAGAACACCGGCCAGTTCAAGGAGCTGTTCCGAAACGTCGACGTGCTGATGGTCGACGACGTGCAGTTCATCTGCGGCAAGGAAGCGAGCCAGGACGAGTTCTTCTTCACGTTCAACTCGCTGGTCGAGCAGAACAAGCAGATCATCCTGTCTTCGGAGAAGCCGCCGAGCGAGCTGCAGGACATCGAGGAGCGCATGCGCTCGCGGCTGGGCAGCGGCCTCGTGGCCGACATCCATTCCTCGACCTATGAACTGCGCCTGTCGATCCTGCAGACCAAGGCCGAGAATGCCCGCGTGCCGGTGCCGGTCAACGTGCTCGAGTTCCTCGCGCACAAGATCAGCACCAACATCCGCGAGCTCGAGGGCGCCCTGAACCGCGTCGTCGCGCACGGCCAACTGATCGGCCGCGAGATAACCGTCGAGATGGCGCAGGACGTGCTGCACGACCTGCTGCGCCAGGCCGACCGCAAGGTCACCGTCGACGAGATCCAGCAGCGGGTCGCCGCCCACTACAACATCAAGCTCGCCGAGATGAGCTCGCCCCGGCGCGCCCGCTCGGTCGCCCGGCCACGGCAGGTGGCGATGTACCTCGCCAAGCAGCTGACGACCCTCAGCCTGCCGCAGATCGGCAAGCGCTTCGGCAACCGCGACCACACCACGGTCATGCACGCTGTGCGCAAGATCGAGGAACTCAAGGTTTCGGACCTGTCGATTGCCGAGGACGTAGAACTGCTCAAGCGCCAGTTGCAGGGCTGAGAAACTACTTCCGCCAGATGTGGAACGGGGCCCTGCGGGGCCCCGTTCTGCGTTGCGCCAAGGCCTCTAAACGCCTCTAGGAACAGCGAAATCGCTTCCCGCGGACGGTCCTCGTGATATACTTTCCAACCGTTCCTCTGGGGCTTTTCGCGGCCGCTGGAACGGGCCTAAAAAAGTAACCAATCCGGCCCTGACTACGGCGACCAAAACATGAAATTGACGATCGAACGGGCGGCCCTTCTGAAGGCCCTGGCCCATGTCCAGAGTGTCGTCGAGCGTCGGAACACGATCCCGATCCTGTCCAACGTGCTGATCACCGCCCAGAAGGGCCGGCTGAGCCTCGCCGCGACCGACATGGACCTCGCGATCACCGAATCGGTGGAGGCCAGCGCCTCCAAGACCGGATCGACCACGGCACCGGCCCATACGCTGTACGAAATCGTCCGCAAGCTGCCCGACGGCGCCCAGGTGGAACTGGAAGCCGCCGCCGACAACAGCAGCCTGGTCATCCGGGCCGGCCGCTCGCGCTTCACCCTGCAGTGCCTGCCGCCGGCCGATTTCCCGGCCATGACCGAAGGCGACCTGCCGCACCGGTTCCAGCTGCCGGCGACCGACCTCAAGGGCATCATCGACCGCACGCGGTTCGCGATCTCCAACGAGGAGACCCGCTACTACCTGAACGGCATCTATTTCCATGCCGCCACCGCGGCCGGCACCCAGGTACTGCGCGGCGTGGCGACCGACGGCCATCGCCTGGCCCGAGTCGAGGTGCCGCTGCCCAAGGGCGCCGGCGAGATTCCCGGCGTGATCGTGCCGCGCAAGACCGTGGGCGAAGTCCGCAAGCTGCTCGACGAGGGCGACGGCTCGGTCGATGTTGAGCTGTCGGATACCCGCATCCGCTTCTCCAGCGGCAGCGTCACCCTGGTCAGCAAGCTGATCGACGGCACCTTCCCGGACTATGAGCGCGTCATCCCGACCGGCAACGACAAAGTCCTGAACGTGCCGTGCAAGGAATTCGCGCACGCCGTCGACCGCGTCTCGACCATCTCCACGGAGAAGTCGCGCGCCATCAAGCTGGCAGTCGCCAAGGGCATCGTCACGCTCTCGGCGACCAGCCCCGACGCGGGCAGCGCCAGCGAGGAGATCGAGGTCGAGTACAAGGACACGGCCCTCGAGATTGGCTTCAACTCGCGCTACCTGCTGGACATCACCGAGCAAATCGCGGGCAGCGAAGCGCGCTTCCTGATGGCCGATGCCGGCTCGCCCACCCTGGTGCGGGACGGTGCCGACGAGAGCGCGCTCTACGTGCTCATGCCGATGCGGGTATGACCGCACAGGCAATCAGCGCCCTCGCCTACTCTTCCGACGCCGTATCGGGCGCTGCGCCGGCACTTCTCGCCGTGCGCCAGCTTCGCCTGACCGACTTCCGCAACTACCGCCGGCTCCGCCTCGAGTGCAGCTATGAGCCGGTCGTGCTGGTCGGCGCCAACGGTGCGGGCAAGACCAACCTCCTGGAAGCGCTCTCCTTCCTGGCCCCCGGCCGCGGCCTGCGGCGGGCCCGGCTCGACGATGTCTGTCGCCGCTCCCGCGGGGATGAGCCTCCGGCCGCCGGCTGGGCCGCCGCCGCGACACTCGACACGCCCGAAGGCCGGCTGGCGATCGGCACTGGCCTCGAAGCCGGCCGCAGCGAGGGGAGCCTGCCGCGCCGCGCCGTGCGTATCGACGGCCGACCGATGCCGAGCCAGACGGCGCTGGGCCGGCACGTCGCCGCCGTGTGGCTGACGCCGCAGCTCGACCGGCTGTTCCTCGACGGCGCGACCGAGCGCCGGCGCTTCCTCGACCGGCTGGTGACGGCGCTGCATCCCGAGCACGCCGGCGACGTCGCGGCCTACGAGAATGCGCAGCGCCAGCGCTCCCGCCTGCTCGGCGAAGGCAATCGCGACCCGCACTGGTTCACGGCACTGGAAGACACGATGGCCCGCCACGGCGTGGCGCTCGCCGCGGCGCGCGCCGACACGGTGCAGCGCCTCGATGCGGCTGCGCGGCTGGGCGTCGGTCCCTTCCCGCGGGCATCGCTGGCCATGGCGGGAGAGGTCGACGGCTGGATCGCCACCATGCCCGCGATCGACGTCGAAGACCGGCTGCGCGGCGAGTGGGCGGCCAGCCGCTTGCGCGACGCCGAAGCCGGCACCACATCCTGCGGGCCGCATCGCAGCGATCTGTCGGTGCGCCATCTCGATCTCGACCTGCCGGCGGCGGAAGGCTCGACCGGCCAGCAGAAGGCGGTCCTCGTCTCGATCGCGCTGGCGCATGCCAGGCTGGTAGCGCTGTCGCGCGGCCGGCCGCCGCTGCTGCTGCTCGACGAAATCGCGGCCCATCTCGACGAGGAGCGCCGGCGCGCGCTGTTCGACGAGGTGGTGGCGCTCGGTGTCCAGAGCTGGATGACCGGCACCGATGCCGAACTCTTTGCGCCGCTCCGCGGCCGCGCGCAGATCCTGCGCGTGGCCGACGGATCGATCGCGGCGATCTGAACATTTTTCGAAAGCCAGGATCATGAGCGACAACGACATGACGCCGGGCGCCGAGGATTACGGCGCCGATTCCATCAAGGTGCTGCGCGGCCTCGAGGCCGTCCGCAAGCGCCCGGGCATGTATATCGGCGACACCGACGACGGCACCGGCCTGCACCACATGGTCTACGAGATCGTCGACAACGCGATCGACGAGGCGCTGGCGGGCTATTGCGACCAGGTCGACGTCGTCCTGCACGGCGACGGCTCGGCGACCATCCGCGACAACGGTCGCGGCGTGCCGACCGACATCCACAAGGAAGAAGGCATCTCGGCCGCCAACGTGATCTTCACGCAGCTCCATGCCGGCGGGAAGTTCGACCAGAACTCCTACAAGGTGTCGGGCGGACTGCACGGCGTCGGCGCCGCGGTGGTGAACGCGCTATCGGAGCATCTCGACCTGCGCATCTGGCGCAACGGCAAGGAACACTTCCTGCGCTTCCGGCACGGCGAGCCGGAAGGCGACCTCCAGCTCGTGGGCGATGCACCCGAGGGCAAGAAGGGCACGGAAGTAACCTTCCTGCCGTCCAAAGGCACCTTCACCAAGACCGAGTTCGACTTTGCCACGCTGGAGCACCGGCTGCGCGAGCTGGCCTTCCTGAACTCCGGCGTGCGGGTCGTGCTGACCGACGACCGCGGCGCCGAGCAGAAGGTTTCGGAGCTGTTCTACGAGGGCGGCGTCGAGGCCTTCGCCAAGTATCTCGACCGCAACAAGTCGGTGCTGCACGATCCGCCGGTGTCGATCCGTGGCGAGAAAGACGGCATCGCCGTCGAAGTCGCGATGCAGTGGAACGACAGCTATCACGAGACGATGCTGTGCTTCACCAACAACATCCCGCAGCGTGACGGCGGCACCCATCTCGCGGGCTTCCGCGGCGCGCTGACGCGCACGCTGAACAAATATGCCGACGAGAGCGGCATCTCCAAGAAGGAGAAGGTCGGCCTCACCGGCGACGACATGCGCGAGGGCCTGACATGCGTGCTGTCAGTCAAGGTGCCCGATCCGAAGTTCTCCTCGCAGACCAAGGACAAGCTGGTCTCGTCGGAAGTGCGTCCGGTCGTCGAATCGGTGGTGGGCGACAAGCTCGGCCAGTGGTTCGAGGAGCATCCCGCCGAGACGAAGAAGATCCTGACCAAGGTCGTCGAGGCCGCTGCCGCCCGCGAGGCCGCACGCAAGGCGCGCGAGCTTACGCGCCGCAAGGGCGCGCTCGACGTCTCCTCGCTGCCCGGCAAGCTCGCCGACTGCCAGGAGCGCGATCCGGCGCTCTCCGAACTGTTCATCGTCGAGGGCGATTCGGCCGGCGGCTCGGCCAAGCAGGGCCGCAACCGCGCCAATCAGGCCATCCTGCCGTTGCGTGGCAAGATCCTGAATGTCGAGCGCGCGCGCTTCGACAAGATGCTGGGCTCGGCGGAAATCGGCACGCTGATCACGGCGCTCGGCACCGGCATCGGCCATGACGACTTCAACCTCGACAAGCTGCGCTACCACAAGATCATCATCATGACGGACGCCGACGTCGACGGCTCCCACATCCGCACCCTGCTGATGACGTTCTTCTATAGGCAGATGCGCGACCTGATCGATCGCGGCTACCTCTACATCGCCCAGCCGCCGCTGTTCAAAGCGGCCAAGGGCAAGTCGGCGATCTACCTGAAGGACGAACGCGCGCTCGACGATCACCTGATTCAGACCGGCCTCGAGGGCGCCACCTTGGCGCTCGGCAGCGGCAGCGTTCTGGCCAAGGACGATCTGCGCAACACGGTGGATATCGCCCGTTCGGTCACCAACCTCGTGAAGCCGCTGGCGCTGTCGCGCCGTGTCACCAGCCAGGCCGTGATCGAGCAGGCGGCGATCGCCGGCGCCCTCAAGCCCGACGTGCTGGGCGATCCGGAACTGGCAAAGCAGACGGCCGACTACATCGCCAAGCGCTTGGATGTCGTGAGCCCACCGCTGGAACGCGGCTGGACGGGCGAGCCGATCGCCGATGGCGGTCTCGCCTTCACGCGCCGCCTGCGCGGTGTCACCGAGCGGCACGTCATCGACGGGCCGCTGACCCGCAGCGCCGAGGCCCGCAAGCTCGATGCGCTGGCCGACGAGTTGCAGGCCGTCTACCAGAAGCCCGGCATCTTCGCGGTGAAGGACAAGGAGACCCGGATCTCCTCGCCGACCGAGCTGTTCGCCGCCGTGCTCGAAGCGGGCCGCAAGGGCGTCGCGATCCAGCGCTACAAGGGGCTGGGCGAGATGAATCCCGACCAGCTGTGGGAGACCACCCTCGATCCCGAGGCGCGCACGCTCCTGCAGGTCCGCATCAACCATGCAGACGAGGCCGACGAGATCTTCTCGACCCTGATGGGCGACGTGGTCGAGCCGCGCCGCGACTTCATCCAGGAAAACGCCCTGAAGGTGGCCAACCTCGATGTCTAGGACCGGAAAGGCGCTGATCGCTGCCCTGCTTCTGGCCGGCGCAAGCCCGCTCGCTGCATCGGCGCAGACCCAGTCGACGGCGCCGGCGACGAATGCCGGCACCAAGCTCAACTTTTCGTCCAGCCTGGGCGGCGCCACGTTCGAACGCTCGGTCAACTATGCCGCGCCTCCGGGCAACAATCCCGGCCAGGGCATGGCCTACTATTATTCGACGCCGAAGCGGCTGACGATCATGGTCCAGGTCTACGATCTCGGTCGCCGGGTGCCGTCCGGCAGCGACAATCCGACCGTGATCGGCCAGTTCAACGCCGAGGTCGCCTCGGCCGAGCAGCAGTTCAAGTACGCCGGGTACACGGGCTTCCAGAAGCCGTCGGTGCCCTCGAGCTGCACCTATGGAGCGGTGACGTTCCGCTGCATCAGCTACAGCGGCATCACCCAGGCTAATTCGCGGGTTTACAGCAAGCTGATGCTGACCGGCTTTCGCGACCATTTCGTCAAGATCCGCATCGACTGGGCGCAGTCGCACCAGCAGTCCGCGGCCGATGCCGATGCCGCGCTGCAGGCCTTCGTGCCGGCCCTGATGCGCTGATCCTGGAGTCTGCGCCTCAGCGCAGGCCGAGCCGCCGGAACATGCCGACGGTCGTCATCAATCCCAACGTGACCAGGCAGAGCCCGCCGATCTGCAGCGCGCCGGGAATCTCGCCGACGATCGGGATGCCGACCAGCACCGACAATGCCGGCACGATGGCCGGGAACAGCACGGCCCGGCTGACGCCGAGGAAGATCACCGCCTGACTGTAGGCCACCATGGTGATGGCGCCCTGCAGGCCACCCTGCACCAGCCCCTGGAAAGCCAGCATGCCGAGCGGCAGCGCCTGCAGATGGGCGACGCCCATCACCGCCAGGTAGATTGGCGTGGTCATCACGAAGGACAGCACGGCCACGACCGCCGTCGCCGGCAGCGCCGGCAGGCGCCAATGGCGCAGCAGCAGGGTGAAGCCCGCCCACAGCACGCTCGACGCAAAGAACAGGAGATCTCCCAGCCAGGCCTTTTCACCCGACGGCTGGGTGAGCCCGTCCCAGCCGATCAGGAAGATGCCCGTCAGCACGATGACGGCGCCGACGAGATGAGTGCGACTGAGGCGCTCGCGCAGGAACAGCGCGGCGCCGATCGTGCTGACAATGGTGACGGTCGAGGGCGCGATGATCGCACCGTGCGCCAGCGGCGCGAAACCGTAGCCGCCGGTCTGCAGCAGCGCGAAGGGCGCGCCGCCCAGCAGGGTCAGGATCAGCGACCGGCGCAGACCGATCCCCGCGAAGCTGCGCACGCCGTAGCGCAGCAGCAGGGGAAACATGATCGCGCCGGCCACGATGTAGCGGGCGAAGATCATGTCGACGGCCCCGAGGCCATCCAGGATGCCGGCGCGCGCCGAGGCGAACGACAGCGAAGCGCCCAGCGCCATGATCGATCCGCTCAGGACCCCCCAGCGTTCACGCGTGACCCGTGCAGCGTCCGTTACCGTGTCGGCCATACCCCGGCGCTAGCACGGAGCGGGCCAGTCACCCAATAATTTTAGTGCAGTCGATCCAAAATCATGTCTTTTATTGCAGCCATGGCCCGCCTGAAGGAATTCGACGAGGAGCGCGCGCTCGACACCGCCGTCGACTGCTTCTGGAGTCGTGGCTACGAGGCCACATCCGTGCGCGATCTCGCGCGCGAGATGGGGATCGGTGGTGCCAGCCTCTACAATGCCTTTGGCGGCAAGCGTGCCCTGTTCGAACGCTCTCTCGAACGCTACGCCAACCGTTCGACGCGCGAGCGCATCGCCCGCCTCGAGGCGAGCCATCGACCGCGCGAGGCGATCCGCGCCTTTCTGGCCGAAGTGATCGAGCGGTCGCTGAAGGATCCCGACCGCAAGGGCTGCCTCTTGGTGAATTCCGCGCTCGACGTGGCGCCGCACGATGCCGAACTCGGCCGCGTGGTCACCGGCTATCTCGACGAGATCCGTGCCTTCTTCCGGCGCAACGTCGAGGCGGCGACCGAGGCCGGCGAGACGCCGCGCGGCACCGATCCCGAGGCCCTGTCGATCCATCTCCTCGGCGTGCTGATGGGCATGCGTGTGCTGGCGCGCACCGGCGCACGCCGGCGGACTTTGGAGGCCGTGGTCCAACCCGCGCTCGACCTGCTGGAAACACGAAAATTCTCATGAGGAGTTCGTCGCCATGGTGAAGCGTCTCAGCGACATGCCGGAAGTCGAAGCCAATCATCTCCGCCGCATCGAATGTCCGACCTACGACGACACGCCCGCTCTTGCCGGCAAGCCGCTCGCCGAGCGCCGGGTCGTCCTGATCTCGACAGCGGGACTTCACAAGCGCGGCGATCGGCCGTTCCGGCCGGGCGATGGCAGCTACCGCGTCATTCCCGCGGAGACGCCGGCGCGCGACCTCGTCATGAGCCACATCTCGGTGAACTTCGACCGCACGGGCTTCCAGCAGGACCACAACGTCGCCTTCCCGATCGACCGGCTGCGCGAACTGGTGGCCGACGGCACCGTGGGCTCGATGGCGTCGGTCCACTATTCCTTCATGGGCGCGTTCCCGCCCGAGGCGGCCGAGCCGCACGCGCAGCATCTCGCCGGCCTGCTGAAGCAGGACGGAGTCGACGCGGCCCTGCTCGTCCCTGTTTGACCCGCCTGCACGCGCGCCGTGGGCGCGCTGGGCAACTTCCTCGAGCGCCAGGGCATTCCGACCGCCGGCATCAGCCTGGTGCGCGAGCATACCGAGACCATCCGTCCGCCGCGCGCCCTCTGGGTGACCTTCGAAATGGGCCGGCCGCTCGGCATTCCCGACGATCCCGGCTTCCAGCGCCGCGTCCTGCGGGCCACAGCCAGGTTGCTGGCGCGCACCGATGGACCGCTGATCGCCGACTATCCCGAGCACGTCTCGGAGGAAGCCGACTTCACCGGCTGGGCCTGCCCCATCAACCTCGCGCCAACTTCCGTCGACACGCTGGCCGCCGAGATCGATCGTCTGGCAACCTGGCACGACCAGGCCACGTCGAAGACCGGCCGCACGACCGTCGGCGTCTCGGGTCTCGACATGCCGGCTGCAGGCGCGTTGCTCTCCGCCGCCCTGAACGGCGACCTGCCGCCCGCGCAGGCGCTCAAGGAAGCGATCGACGATCTCCGTGCCTATTATCTTGAGGCGGCGTCGGCTTTTCCCGATCCCGGCACGTCGAAGATGCGCAAGGCCTGGCTGTGGGACGAGACGCTGTTCGGCAAAGCGCTGCTCACCCTCCAGCCCATGCTTGCCGCGAGCGCCGACCCGCAGCACAAGATACTCGCCAACCTGACGATGATTCCGGCAACGGAGCGGTACCGGCTGGCGAAGAACTAGAACCCGCGGAGGTCTCCATGCTGAAGGTCGTCATTGCGGCACTGCTCGCTCTGGCGTTCGCGTCGAGTGCACAGGCGGCAGAGGATTTCGGTCCCGCCGTAGGCGCGACGGCGCCGGATATCGGCACGCCCCTCGACCAGAAAAACAAGCCGCGATCACTGCAGTCCCTGATGGGGGAGAAAGGCGTGGTGCTGTTCTTCTACCGGTCGGCCGCCTGGTGCCCCTACTGCCAGACGCAAATGATCGACCTCAACGGGAGCGCGGGAGAGATCGAGAAGCGCGGCTATCGCCTCGCCGGCGTTTCCTACGATGCGCCCGATGTCCTCGCTGCCTTCGCGGAGAAGCGAGGTCTCACCTATCCGCTTCTGTCCGACCCGAAGTCCGAGATTATCGATCGCTACGGGCTGCGCGATCCGCAATACGCGCAGGGCAGCAAGGCTTATGGCGTCCCGCGCCCGATCATCCTCGTGGTCGGCCGTGACGGGACGATCAAGGCCAAGCTGTTCGAGGACACTTTCCGCAAGCGCCCGCCCGTCGGCCTCGTCATCGAGACCCTCGACAAGGTCGCCGCGATCCGCAGCTGAACGCGCGGCTAAAGCACCATCTGCGTCTGGGTCACCACCGCCACGAGCTTGCCCTCGGCGGTGGTGATGCGCGTGGTCCACACCATGGTGCGCCGGCCGCGATGGATCGGCGTGGTCTCGCCGATCACCGTGGTGCCAACCGGCGCCGGCCCCACGAAGTTGGTCTTGCTCTCGATCGTCGTCGTGCCCTTGCCTTCGGGCAGGTTGAGCACGGTGGCGGCCGCGCCCAGCGTGTCGGCAAAGGCCATGACGGCGCCACCGTGCAGGATGGCGGGGCGCGTGCAGAGTTCGGGGCGGACAACCATCTCGGCTTTCACCCCGGCCTCGCTCGCTTCCGTAAACTTGAGCCCCAGCACTTCGGCGAAAGGCAGCTTGATGTCGTTCAGGTGCTGGAGCTTGTCCATGGTCGTTTCCCCTTAGTTGGCGGCGCCGAGACGGCGCAGGCCGAGATACTCCAGGATCACGAAGTCGGCCACGATCAGCGCGACGACGACGATGCCCGCGATGCCGGCCGTGGTCCACGAGGCCGGCAGCGCCAGGACCAGTGCACTGGCCGCCACCCAGGCGATGTCGGCGGCAAAGATGAAGCGGGCGAGGCCGCGCGGCAGCTCGGGCCGCGACGCGACCCAGGCGCACAGCGCGCCGAAGGCTACGACGCCCAGGCCCAGCAGCTCGAACAGGATGGCGAGGTCGAGGCCGGCGACGGACACCCGCTCATGCGCGGCCCATCGGGCAAACGGCGCGGCGAATGCCACCAGCACGGCGCCGGAGAGCACGGAGAAGGCGGCGTTGCCCCACAGGGTGCGGCGGAGCAGGCGGTCGGATGAAGCAGTCATGTCGTCCTCCTTTGGTTTCGGACGACCTGGAAATCGCATCGGCCCACCGGTTCCTCAATTACGCAGGAGGTAATCGGCGGACCCGAGGGCCGGTGTTAGGTTTCCCTCCATGAGCACACATCCCGTTTCCGTCTCCGCCACGCCGGTCGACACGTTCGGCCCCATGCTGCGCGCCTGGCGTCGCCGCCGCGGCGCCAGCCAGCTCTCGCTGGCGCTGCAGTCCGGCGTCTCGCAGCGCCATGTCAGCTTCCTCGAATCGGGCCGCGCCCGGCCCAGCCGCGAGATGGTGGTGCAGCTCTCCACCGCGCTCGACGTGCCGCTGCGCCAGCGCAACGAGATGCTGCTGGCGGCGGGCTTCGCGCCGGCCTACCGCGAGAGCAACCTCGCCGCACCCGAGCTTGCGCCGGTGCGCCAGGCGATCGACTTCATGCTGAGGCAGCAGGAGCCCTACCCCGCCGTCGTGATCGACCGGCTGTGGAACCTGCTGCAGGCCAACGAAGCGGCAAACGCCTTCACCGTGTTCCTGTTCGAGGGCATGCCGCCTGCGTCGCCGCCGGGCAAGGCGCCAAACCTGCTGCGCTGGATCCTCGATCCCAAGGCGCTGCGCTCAAAGATCTCCAACTGGGAGGAGGTCGCGCGCTATCTCGTGTCGACGACCTATGCCGAGATCCTGGCGGCCGGCGGCGAGCCCAGGGCGCTGGCCTTCATCGAAGAGATCATGGCCTATCCCGACGTGCCGGCCTCGTTCCGCAAGCTGCGCTTCGAGGAGAGGCCGGCGCCGATGCTGACGGTCGACTATCTGGTGAGCGGCAAGGCACTGTCGGTGTTCACCACCATCGCCACCTTAGGGACCCCGCAGGACATCACCCTGCAGGAAGTCAGGGTCGAATGCTTCTTCCCCGCCGACGACCGCAGCGACGCGCTGTTCAAGAGTCTCGCGGCAAAACGCTGATCGACATCGCGAAGATCTCGCTCGCGCCCGGCGCGATCGCGACCATGCCGGACTTGTCTGCGAATTCGCCGTCGAAGCCTTCGGGACTCGCGTAGCCCTGCCACGGTTCGATGCAGACATAGCCGGCGCCGGGCTTGGTCCAGATGCCGAGATGGGGCATGCGCGGGAAATCGACGCGCAGCGCGTTGCCATAGACGACGCTGCGGCTCGCCAGCGTGTCCCAGACCAGCGCGCCTTCCTCGAACAGATTGTCGTGCAGCAGGAGATGACGCTCACACATCGGTGTTTGGAACTGCGCGGCGCTCAGCAGACCATCGATCGGACGGCGGATCGGCGCCGTCTCATTCTTCTCGAAGACGATTTCGTGTGCCGCACGTGGCTTGCCGTAGGGCAACGGCCAACGCAGGGCCGGATGGAAGCCGAACGACGCCGGCATGAGTCCGGCATTGGTGTTCGTGACCTCGCCTTCCATGTGCAGCGTCGCATCTTCGATTCGGTAGGTGACGTCGAGCCGGAACTTGAACGGATAGCGCCGCAGCGTCGCCTCGCTCGCCTCGAGGCGCCATGTGCAGGAAGCCGCGTCGGACCGAACCAACGTGAAGAGAGAGGTGCGGGCGAAACCATGCTGGCTGAGTTCGTATGTCTTTCCCGCGACTTTGATGCGGTCGCCCTTGGCCCTGCCGACCATGGGAAACAGGAGCGGCGAACGACCATTCCAGAAGGCCGGATTGCCGTCCCATAAAAGGTCGTTGCCGGTCCGGTCCTGAAGGCGGATCAGCTCGGCGCCCGTGGCGGAGATTTCAGCGCTGAGCGCTTCGGTCGAGATTGAGACAGTGGAAGCCATGGCCCATCTTACAGGAGATGGGCCTCGCGCACGGCATCGTCGATACTTGGTTTGTAGCGAACCTGGGGCCGGCCGGCGCCGGCCCGCAACAGCATGTGGCGGACCGGCGGCGTGGCGCCGGTGACATAGACCCGCACGCCGTGGCGCAGCGCCTTGCGGCCGATGCCAGCAATCACGTTGGCCGCCGTCGAATCGATGAAGGGCACTGCGCTGAAGTCGATGATGAAGGCCTTGTGCCGGTCGGCGATGCGGTCGAGCACGGCGCCCACGGTCGAGGCAGTGCCGAAGAAGAAGGCGCCGGACAGCCGGTAGACGATGACCTGTGGGTCGGTCACGAGGTCGGCCGCGAACGGCGCGCGCGTCATCTGCACCTGGATGCCGGCGGTGGCCGTCATGCGCTGCAGCAGCAGCACGACGCCCAGCGCCACGCCGACCACGATGCCTTCGGTCAGGTCGCGGAACACCGTGAGCAGAAAGGTCGACAGCAGCACGACCGCATCGCCGCGCGAGGAGCGCAGCAAGGTCAGGAACTCGTGCTTCTCGGCCATGTTCCAGGCGACCACGGCCAGCACGCCCGCCAGCGCCGCCAGCGGAATGTAGGCGGCGAGCGGTGCAGCCAGCAGCATGAAGGCCAGCAGGAACGTCGAATGCAGCATGCCGGCGACCGGCCCGCGCGCGCCGGCACGCACGTTGGTGGCGGTGCGGGCGATGGTGCCGGTGGCGCAGATGCCGCCGAACAGCGCCGCGCCGATATTGGCGATGCCCTGGGCCACCAGTTCGCAGTTGGAGCGATGGCGGCGGCCGGTCATGCCGTCGGCCACGACGGCGGAGAGCAGCGATTCGATGGCGCCCAGCAGCGCGAAGGCGATGGCATCCGGCAGCACGGCCAGCATCTTCTCCACCGACATGTCGGGTAGGCTGGGCGCCGGCAGCATCGAGGGGATTCCGCCGAAACGGGTGCCGATCGTCTCGACCGGCAGGCCGAACGCGAAAGTGGCGAGCGACGTCGCCACGACGGCGACCAGCATGCCGGGCCAGTGCGGCCGCAGCTTCCGCAAGCCCAGGATCAAACCAATGGTGGTCGCAGCCAGCACCACCGCCGCAGCGTTCACGGTGCCGAACGCGCCTGCCAGCATTTCGAGCTTGGCGGCGAACTCGCCCGGCTCTTTGCCCTCCAGGGTTAGTCCAAACAGGTCCTTGATCTGGCTGGCGAAGATGATGACGGCGATGCCGGCCGTGAACCCCACCGTCACCGGGTAGGGGATGAACTTCACGAAGGTGCCGAGCCGCAGCGCACCGGCCGCTACCAAGAAGACACCGGCCATCAGGGTGGCCAGCAGCATGCCCTCGATCCCGTGGCGGGCCACTGTCGCCGCCACCAGCACGATGAAGGCGCCGGCCGGGCCACCCACCTGGAAGCGGCTACCGCCCAGCGCCGAGATCAGGAAGCCGCCGACGATGGCGGTGAACAGGCCGCGCTCCGGCGTGGCGCCGGAGGCGATGGCGATGGCCATCGAGAGCGGCAGCGCCACGATCGCCACCGTGAGCCCCGCGACGGCATCGGCGCGCAAGGCGGCCAGCCCGTAGCCCTCGCGCAGCACCGAGACGAGCTTCGGGACGAAGGGTCCGTCGAAGCCCGTGGGAAGCGGTGAGGAAGGAATACCGAGAAACATTTAACTATATATTTGTGTGGTTACGATATCCAATAACGCCCGCGAGCACAACCGAGGCAATTTCCGGACCGCACCTGTCTGACAACTTTGTCGCTTCACGTGCCCAGCACATGCATAGTGTGCGCTGGGTCTCGGTCTCAGAACCAAAACAGGACCTTGGAGGAAACGACATGAAACGCAGACTGCTGCTGGGCGGCATTGCCGCCTCGACTCTCGCCGCACCGTTCGTCGCGAAGGCACAGGCCCCGCTGACGTTGAACGGCGCCGTCCAGTTCAACGACGACCACGCCTTCAACAAGACGCTGCTGAAGTTCGAAGAGCTGGTGAAGAAGTACTACGGCAAGCCGATCAACTTCGTGCTGCACCGCAATTCGTCGCTGGGACTCGAAAAGCAGTATTTCGAGTACATGGCGCAGGGCAAGGCCGTGGACTACGGCATCGTCTCGCCGGCTCACATGTCGACCTTCTCGAAGGCGGCGCCGTTCATCGACGCGCCCTTCCTGTTCCGCGACCTCGCGCAATGGAACAAGGTGCTCGACGCCGATCTCCTGAAGCCGGTGGCCGACGAGATCGCGCAGAAGGCCGAGGTCATGCTGGTCGGCTATGCAGGCGGCGGCGTGCGCAACATCTTCGTCAACAAGCCGGTGAGCAACCTTGCCGAGATCAAGGGCCTCAAGGTCCGCGTCCAGGGCGCGCCGATCTGGTCCAAGACCTTCGCCGCCGCCGGCATGTCGCCGACGGTCATCGCCTACAACGAGATCTACAACGCCATCCAGAACAACGTGATTTCGGCCGGCGAGAACGAGGCGGCCGGCGTCGAGTCGATGAAGTTCTACGAGGTGGCGCCCAATCTCGCGATGACCGAGCATGCCATCACGATCCGGCCGGTCTGCTTCTCGTCCAAGACCTTCAAGACCTTGCCAAAGGATCTGCAGGACGCGGTGGTCAAGGCCGGCAAGGAAGCCGGCGCCTATGGCCGCCAGGTCGAGAGCGGCGAGGACGAGCAGAAGCTCGTCGCGCTGGAGAAGGCCGGCAAGCTGAAGCGCATTCCGTTCAAGGATCGCGCCGAGATGAAGAAGATGGTCGACCCTGTCATGGCCGCCTACGCCAAGGAGATCGGCGCCGACGGTATCTTCACGCAGATCGTCGCCACCAACTGATCCCGGATGTGCAGCGGGGCACGGGCTCCGCTGCACTTGTTTCCGGCTTCGGCCGGGCGCTTACCCCTGAACGGATACCCGATGCCCTCCCCTGTCTCCGCGCCGCCCGGCCTCTGGCGCCGGTTCACGGCTGCCTATGCCCAGTTCCTGACCGGCCTCCTTGCCCTCTCCGTCGCCATCATCATCATCCCCGTCACGCTGCAGATGGTGTCGCGCTACACCAGCCTGATCCCGGCCTATATCTGGACCGAGGAGATGGCGCGCTTCCTGTTCATCTGGATGATCATGATCGGCGCCATGATCGGCGTGCGCGAGGCCTCGCATTTCGAGGTCGATGTATGGCCGGCCCTGCCGCGCCGCGGCGAAGCCGCCGTGCGCATCGTGGCCCGCCTCGGCATCCTCGCTTTCGCGATGGTCTTCCTGATCGGCGGCATCGAGTTCACGCGCTTCGCCTGGTACCGCACCTCCGAGCTGGCCGACCTGCCGCTCTGGATGATCCATATCGCCTGGCCCACGGCCGCCGTGACCTGGATCATCTTCCTGGGTGAGCAGTTCTACGACGAGACGCGCATACTCCTCGGATGGAGCGCACCATGAGCGGCTCCCTGTTCACCGCCGGCGAGGCCGCCTCGATCCTGTTCGGCTGCTTCTTCGTGCTGCTGGTGCTGCGCGTACCCGTGGCCTTTGCGCTGGGCCTCGCCTGCCTGCCGCTCTTCTATCTCGAGCCGCGGCTCGGGACGATGATGCTCGCGCAGGAAACCTTCAACGCCTACAACTCCTTCATCCTGCTCGCCGTGCCGTTCTTCCTGCTGACGGCGAACCTGATGAGCGTCGGCGGCATCACCGACCGGCTTGTTGCCCTCTCGAGAGCCATCGTCGGCAGCTTCCCCGGCTCGCTGGCGCAGATCAACGTCGTGCTCTCGGTGTTCTTCGCCGGCATCTCCGGCTCCTCGACTGCCGACGCCGCCAGCCAGAGCAAGATCTTCATCGATGCCCAGACCAAGGAGGGCTACGACCTCTCCTTCTCGATCGCCATCACCGCGGTCTCCGCCGTGCTGGCCGTCGTGATCCCGCCCTCGATCCTGATGATCGTGTGGGGCGGCCTGATCTCGACCTCGATCGGCGCGCTCTATCTCGCAGGTGTGGTGCCCGGCCTGCTGATCGCCGGCGCGCAGATGGCCACGGTGCACATCTATGCCGTGAAGCGCGGCTATCCAACCTACCCGCGCGGCACCTTCCGCCAACTCCTGTGCTCGATTTGGGTATCGATTCCGGCGCTGATGACGCCGGTCATCATCGTCGGCGGCATCCTGGCCGGCTGGTTCACCGCGACCGAATCGGCTTGCGTGGCCGTGCTCTACTCGGCGGTGCTGTCGATCGTGGTCTATCGCGAGATGGGGCCGAAGGAGCTCTACAAAGCACTGGTCGATACCGGCAAGCTCGCCTCGGTGGCGCTGTTCTGCATCGGCACCGCCTCCGCCTTCGGCTGGCTGCTGGCCTACTACAAGATCCCACAGGAGTTGCTGGCCAATGTCACGCAGTGGGGCATGGGTCCGATCGGCGTCGGCTTCTTCATCGCCTTCGTGTTCCTGGTCGTGGGCTGCTTCCTCGACGCCATCCCGGCGATCATCATCGTCGGCACGGTGCTGGAGCCGCTCGCAAAGTCGGTGAGCATGGACCCGGTCCACTTTGCGATCGTGTCGATCGTGGCCCTGGCCTTCGGTCTGGTGACGCCGCCCTACGGGCTCTGCCTGATGATCTCCTGCGCCGTCGCCGGCGTGCCCCTGCGCTACGCTCTCAAGGACACGTTGATCATGCTGGTGCCGATGATCCTGGTCCTGGTGGCGATGATCATCTGGCCTGACATCGCGCTGTTCCTGCCGCGTCTTATCGCGCCGGAGCTGCTGAAGTAGGACTTGCCTCTAGAAGCCACCGGCCAGGGACCGTTCACCCTGCCGGCGGCGAATGGCGTGGAAGCCCTCGACCGTGCGCTGAATGATCTCGGCCACCGGCAGCACCTCGTGGATCAGGCCGACGGTCTGGCCGGCCAGCGCCAGCGAAGCCTCCATGTCGCCGCCGAAATAAACCTCCTTCACCGAGCCGAAGACCGAGCGGTCGAACGAGCCCTCGCGCTCGATCTCCGCCGTGCGCTCGGTCTTCAGGGCGCGCACGCACGGCGTCGACTTCCGATTGAGCATCACCGTGCCCGTGTCGTCGGCATCGACGATCGCCTGCTTGTAGTTGCGATGCACCGGGCTCTCGGCCGAACTCACGAAGCGCGTGCCCATCTGGATACCCTCGGCGCCCAGCGCGAAGGCCGCCGCCATGCCGCGGCCGTCGCAGATTCCGCCGGCGGCGATCATCGGCACGTCGGTCTTCTCCCGCACCGCCTGCAGCAGGACGAGCGTCGAGACATCGTCGGGATTCTTGAAACCACCGCCCTCCCCGCCTTCGACGATCAGCCCGTCGACGCCGGCATCGACGGCTTTCAGCGCCGACGAGAGATTGGGCACGACGTGATAGACGATCAGCCCTGCGGCCTTCAGCGTCGGCAGCAGCTTGGCCGGCGAGCCCGCCGAGGTGGTGACGAACTTCACGCCGGACTTCGCCACGAGGTCGACGACCCTCGGCTCGCGGATGAAGAGCAGCGGCAGGTTCACGCCGAACGGCTTGTCCGTCAGCTCCTTCATCTTCGCGATCTCGGCGAGGCAGGCATCGACCTCGCCGCTCGACGTCTCGATGATGCCAAGCCCGCCGGCGTTGGAGACCGCCGACGCGAGCTGGCTGCGCGCGATGTAGCCCATCGGCGCCTGCACGATCGGATACTGGGCGCCGGTATGTGCGAGCACGCGGTTCATTGGCTTCTCCTCACGGCATGTTGCGCGCGCGTTCCCAGGCGGCGGTGAAGTTCGGCGCCGTGTCGGGGCGGCAGGGCAACGCGCGTTTCGGATTGGGATCCTCGATGAAGGCGTCGCGCAGGCGAGCGGCGCACGCGTCCTGCACGACGACGCCGTGGCCCTGGGCGCGGAAGACGACGTTGCGCGAGGACGACAGCGTCTTGGCGGCCTCGCGCGCCCAGGCGGGCGGTGTCAGCCAGTCGTAGCCGCCGCTCAGCAGCAGGGTCGGCACCTCGGACTTCACCGGCTGGCGTTCCGCAGCCGGCGCGGGTGCGACGCGCCAGACCGGGCAGAAGGTCGGCGACTTGCTCGACTTCGCGTTCAGCCCGTAGACGCCGTTGCTGTCGATCGCCTTGCGCCGCGCCGTGCGGTCGACCATCGGCCAGGTCTCGCGGCATTCGATGCTGTTGTAGAGCCCATCGAACTGCTGGGCGTTCTGCTCCAGCAGGCCGCCATCGTTGGTCTCGAGATCCTCGGCATAGAGCTTGAGCAGCCGCAGGTCGCCGCGCCGCGCCGCCGCCACCGTCTCGGGGATCGACGCCGCCTCGCCCTCGCGCATCATGTTCAGCATCACCATCAGCACCTGGGTGCCGTCGAGTTTCACCGGGTGCGGCCCGTCTTCAAGCGTGAGCGCGAGGTCGAGCGGCGTCCGTTCGGCGCTGTCGATCAGGCCCTCGACGGCGGCCCGCAGCTCGGGATGGCGTTGGCGGCAGACCGAATCGGCGGCACAGTCGCCGTAGAGCTGCTCGAAGGCGCGGCGCACGATCTCGGGCTCGTTCTGCTCGCCATTGACCTGGGGCGGGTAGACCCCGTCGAGCACCGCCGCCCGCACCAGGTCGGGATGACGGCGCATCACCTCCAGCGCCCAGCGGGTGCCGTAGGACACGCCATAGATGTTGATCTTGCTCTGGCCCAGCCCCGTCGCGAGGTCGGCCACATCGTCGGCCAGGGCCGGCGTGGTGTACATGGCGAGGTCGATCTTGCGGCGATCCAGGGCCGACCGGCAGCGCATCAGGATGTCACGTTCCTGCTGCTCGGTTACGGCGCGGCGGCGGGCCTTGGCCGGGTCCGAGGTGCGCGTGTCGAAGCAGTCGAGGTTGGGCGACGAGCCCCCGGCGCCGCGCTGGCTCAGGATCACGACATCGCGGCGGCGGCGGATGGCGGCCGTCTCGTTCCACCAGTCGCCCTCGCTCAGCGCGTCCGCCCCCGGCGTCGAGGCAATCAGCGGCGAATCGCCGGGACCGCCGGAGAGATAGATCATCGGCTCGAGGCCGGCGGTGCGCTTGGCCTTGAGGATGGCCACCTTCAGCTTGATCTCGCGGCCCTGCGGCTGTTCGCGGTTCTCCGGCACCGAGAGGACGAAGCATTCGACCCGGTCGCCTTTGGGAGGCTTGAAGCTGCAGCGCTCCTTTTCCAGGCGTGGCGCAGCCTGGGCGCTTCCTGCCAAAACCAGCAGGAAAGCTGCCAAACCGCACAGGAACCGCAATCGCGCCATGGATAGGTTCTGCCACATTGGAGCTTGTGACGGCATGAAGTAATTCTATGGAAAGCATAAGGCAGGATGTCTTGCCAGTTCGGGCATGCCGCCTCAGGTTGCGACCATGACCCAACGCTCCTATTGGACCGCCGTCTGGTGCGGCTTCCTCGTCCTCACCATCGGCCTCGGCGTCCGCCAGAGCTTCGGCATCTTCCTGAAGCCGATCTCCGCCGAACTCCATGTCGGCCGCGAACTCTTCTCCTTCGGCACGGCGCTGTCGATGCTGCTGATGGGCGTCATCGCGCCCTTCTCCGGCCGCCTCGCCGACCGGTTCGGCTCCGCCCCGACCATCGCGGGCGGCGGCGCCCTCTACGTCGTGGGCATGATCGTCACCGCCACAATGCACGACGGCTTCATGCTGATCCTGGGTAACGTGCTGGTGGGCGCCGGCCTCTCCGCCGCGACCTTCGGCCCGGTGCTGGGCGTCATCCTGCGCGTGGCTCCGCCCGCCAAGCAGGCGCTGGCGGTCGGCATCTGTTCGGCCGGCGGCTCGTTCGGGCAATTCTTCATCGTGCCGCTGGCGGCCGTGCTGCAGAATTATTTCGGCGACTGGCGGCCGACCATGTGGGCGCTGACGGCGCTGGCCGTGCTGATCATGGTCCTGCCGATCGGCCTCAACGACCGCAAGGAGATCGCGGCTTCAAAGAAGGCGAGCGGCGGCAACCAGACCACGGGCGAGGCACTCTCCGAGGCCTTCGCGCAGCGAAGCTACGTGTTGCTGGTCGTCGGCTACTTCGTCTGCGGCTTCCATGTCGCCTTCGTGGGCGGCCACCTGCCGGCCTATATCTCCGACAAGGGCATCGGCCTGTCGCTGTTCGGCATCAATCTCTCGCCGGCCGAGCTGGGCGGCTGGGCGATCGGCATGGTCGGTCTGTTCAACATCGCCGGCGCCATCCTGTGGAGCTCGATGGGCAACAGGTTCAAGCGCAAGAACCTGCTGTCGACGCTCTACCTGCTGCGCTCGCTGGTGTTCCTGGGCTTCGTGCTGGCGCCGCTCTCGGCCGCTTCGGTGCTGATCTTCGCGGCAGCACTCGGCTTCCTGTGGCTGGGCACGGTGCCGCTCACCACCTCGCTGGTCGGCTACATCTTCGGGCCGGTGCACGTCACCATGCTGAACGGCTTCGTCTTCATGGGCCATCAGATCGGCAGCTTCTTCGGCGGCTGGGGCGGCGGGCGCCTGTTCGACCTGCAGGGCAACTACGACATGATGTGGTGGATTTCCATCGTGCTGGGCCTCGTGTCGGCAGCACTTCACTACCCGATCGTCGAGGAGCGGCTGGTCCGGCCGACCTCGATCCCGCAGCCGGCATGATGGCCGGCTGGCGTCCCGTGCTTTTGTGGGGACTGGCCAGCCTGGTCGTGGCCGCGACGGTCGTGTCTTTCGTTCTGTGGGGGCTTAACGGTCCTGCATATCTCGTGGACCTGATCGCGGCCTATTGTCTGTGATCGGGAGTCGCTAACCTCGCATCGTGCGCAGCGCCGGACGCTGCCGCGGTGAGCCGGGGGAGCGACGATGCCGACAGCACGACTGGACCAGGACGTCTTCGCCGCGGGCGGCACCGTGGCGACGGATTGGGCGCAAGCCGGCGGCAACGCCCAAGTCTCGATAGCCGCGGGAGCCCAGGTCCGGCGTGGCCTCAATCTCGATCTCGGCATCCAGGCTCTGGCCAGCGTCGATGCCAGCGTCGGCAAGTTCCTGAGCGCCGAGGTCTCGGGCCAGGCCAGCGCCTCGGCTTCCGTTACGGCGCAGATCCAGGCGCCGATGAACCTGTTTCAGGAGATCGGCTTCGCCGTTCGCCTGCAGGCGATCGCCGAGCTGGCAGCCGCGGTTCAGGTCGGCCTCGGCCTGAAGATCGGCGACTTCCTGGAACTGGCCGAACGGGACCAGCAGATGCGCGGCCTGCCGTTGGAGCTGCTGCGGGTGTTCCTGTCGGAAGTCAACATCAAGGCCGGCGTCTACGCCAAGGCCGCCCTGACCGCGCAGGCCTATGCGCAGCTGGTCGTCACCGGCACCGCCATCGCCCAACCCTCGAAGAACATCAAACCCGGCTTCAACATCGTGGCCGGGGCAGGTGTCGGGCTGAAGGCCGGCGCCGGTTTCCGCGTGTTCGCCGCAATGGAGATCGACGATTTCAGCCGGTTCGTCGCCCGCTCGGTCGACGTTCTGGTCGAAAAGACATGCGACGAACTCAAGGACAACCTGCCCTCCGACAGCGTTGCGCCGCGGATATTGCTCGACGCGGCCCGACCTCTCTTCAAGACGGTGCTCCGTACCTCCTACGAGCTGGGTGAATACCTTGCCCTGAATGCGCCCGCGGCAACGGCATCGGGCGCTCAGGATGTCGCCCTGCGTTGCGCTCAGGTCGCCTTGGAGGAAGGTCAGCGCTTCCTGCTGAAAGGCCTGACGGACGCCGGCTTCTCGGCGCTTGAAGCCACGCTCCGAACCTGGGTGGCGACCCTCTCGCAGACCCAGTGGGATCGGACCCTGTCGGCGCGGCGCTCCCTCGCGAGCCACCTGCAGGCATTTCCCGCAGAACCGTTCGAGGGCACGCCTGCAAACGAAACCTACTGGAACACGCTGGTCGCCCGTCTGGTCGACCTCACTGCCGCCGCGCTGGGCGGCACGGTCGACGCCCAGACGCAGCGCTTGATCTCCGTCCTGTGGTCGGCGGCGCAGCTAGCACTGGTTGCCAATCGCCGGGTGGTCCGCGCCGATGCCCGCCTGAGCGTCATCGGCCAGCCGCCACGACAGGCCAAAGCCGCCTTCTCCGGCAACCTGACGACACAGCCGCCGACGCTGGTGCGCGATCACATTCGCAGCTCGCTGCCGTCGCCGCCCGCCGCCGGCGCCCTCAAGCTCGATCACATCGTCGAATTCCTCGCCGCCGACGCCGCGCTCGACTTCCTGCGGCAGCACCAACCCGGAGTGGATCGCTTCCTGACGGCCATGACCGGCCCGCTCGGCTCCGCGGCCAACGATGTCGGACGCACTATCCTGCGCAACATCGGCAGCGTCATCGCCAGCGGCTCCGGTCAGCCCGATGCGCAGGCAACCCTCGCGGCAATCGCCGACGGGCTGCGGACGTTCATGTCCGAGCACATCCACGACGAGCTGGCGCCGGTCCTGCGCAATCGGCTGGCATCGCGTCCCGACCTCAGAAGCTATTTCGACGAAGTCTTCCTGCCGACAACCGACTTTACGCTGGAAACGGTGTTCGGCGTCGTTCTCGACTGGTCACGGCGCGGCGCCGACCGCGAAGCGCTGAAGGAGGCCCTCTCCGGCGTGCTGATGAAGCTGGTCGGCCGCAGCCTCGTCGTCACGACCGATATCATGCTGGCCACGGCGCAGGCGCAGATGCACGGCATCCTCAACGGCCTCGCCGATAGCGTCGACGCGCCGAACGGCATCGTGAAGCAACTGTCGAAGGCCGCCAATCTGCCGGTGCCGGTGAGCGAGATCGCCGAACTGACAGCCGACGCGTTGCGCATCGGCGCCGAAGTTTTGGGGCCGCTCGACGAGGCCCAGAGGTCGAAGATCCGGTCCTTGATGTACGAGGTCATCGATCCTCTGCCAAGCACGGCCGGCGCCGGCTTCCTGCAGGAACTCGGCGACGGCGCCTTCATCCCCAACAGCGACGCCATGATGGCGTTGGCGACCGAGCTGGCGGCGGTCGGCGGCGAACGCTTCCTGCAATTCGTCGCGAAGCTGATCGAACTGATCGGCACCAAGATCCTGGAAGAGCTGGCCGAAGTGCTGGAGGCCGCGCAACGCCAGGTGGAGCAATGGATCGACGATGCGCAGCAGGCGCTCGAAGACATGCAAAGGCAACTCGGCCAGCTCCTCGCCGATATCGAGCGGCTCGCCCGGGAGGTCGCCGAACAGTTCGACCGGGCGGCCGAAAGCCTGCTGGGCGCGCTTACACCACTGGCGACACGCTCGGGGCGCCGCAAGTTCAAGTCAAAGCTGGCGGCCGAAATCGTCGACCAGGCACTGGCGGTGCTGACCGATAATCACGTCTATCGCACGCTCGCACCACCCGACCTGAAGCGCGCCATGCGGGGTATGGCGCGCGATGCCGTCGAGCAGGCGCTCGACAACGACGTGATCGACGGCGTGCTCGATATCGTGGGCGAACTGGCGGAAGAACTCGACTCGATCATGGACGACGTCCGCGAACTCGATCCCGATCGCGATCTTGCACAGCAGATCGGCAACCTGATGATCAACCGGCTCACCGACGCGATCTACGACAATCTCGGCCGGGATCCGCACATTCGAGTCGCCTTCGACGTTGATGTCCTGGGCGTGCGCTACCGGATCTCCTTGGGCCGCGTCGACGTTCCCGTGGAAGCCATCGTCGATGGTCTGCGACGAGCGGTGCGCGACCTCGATGCTTTCGAGGATGCCGTACGCGATGCCGCCCAGTCGCTGTCCTCGGCCTTCACCAAGGAAGTTCGGCTTCAGGAAGCGGAAGCCGAGCGAGCGGATGTCGGCGCCAAGAGCGAGCGTCTCAGGCGACAGCGGACGGCTCTCGAGGCGGCGCCGCGCGGCGTCCGGATCCTCTCGCCGACGCCCGGTGCAGTGGCCAATGGCGAAGTGCGCATTCGGATCGAAGTCCAGGGCCTGTCGCGCGAGGCCGTGCTCGACGAGGACGACCGCCCCGATGCGGTCCACGTCTTCCTCAATGGCCGGGAGTTGCCGCTGACGTCCTTCTCCGTTGCCGAACTGAGACCGGCGCCGGAGGCCACTTCCGACGTCGCCCGCAAGGCAAACCGGTTCGATCCGCGCGCAGACCTGGCACTGCGCCCGCACTGGGCCGCGTCGAAGCTGGACAAGATCGGCGCGAAGGGCACGCCGCGAGGTGGACTGCGAGCGCTCGACGCGAGCTTGGTGAAGGGCCAGTCGCGCAAGACCGACAAGTTTCCGTTCACCATGTCCGGGGCCGACGCCCTGGCCACGGTTCGCGTCAACCGGCTGGCCGCTCTTGCTGCAGCCGCGCCGGGAGCGGCGCGTATACGGTCGGCCGCGCCGAAACAGGCCGAGCCGCCGATGCCACCGGCGCGGCGCGGCGAACGACGCTTCGGCTCGCCGATCACCGTGAGCCAGATCGACCGGCTCACAGTACTCTCCCCGCTCGGCATCGTTCTGTCCTGCACGGTCCCCGGCGCCGGGCTCGAAGAGGGCATCAACACGCTGATCGTGTCGATCACGCCCGCTGGAGGGCAACGTGTCGAAGCATCCTGCGCGTTCTTCGTCGAAGGCACAGCCGCGCGACCGGCCAAGCCGAAACCGGGGGAAAGCCGCCTGCCGCGGAAGAACCCGCGCAACATTCGCGATCTGACGCCCCAGAAAATCGCCGGCAAGTTCGCCCTTCCTCCGAAAAAGGATCGGCTGAAGATGGTGGCGGCGCAGAAGAAGGCGATCGTCGACCGCGGCCTGAAGAAGCGGGCCACACTGGTTGCGGTCCTTCCCCCTGCCGTGAAGCTGAAGCGCCCCCCCGCCATCGTGCGGCCCATCACGCCGAAGCCAGGAGTGTAGCGCCATGACGATGAACATCATCATCGCCCTGCTGAACCTTCCCGGCCAGGTGCCCGCAGAAACGCCGGAGGCACGGACGAGGCGTCTTCTGGAAAGCGGAAGCCGGTCCAGTGCGATCGAAAGAATCGACGCCTGGCTCCAGTCGCCGTCGGCCAAGAAAGAATGGCACATGGAACCCGACGCCTTCGCCGCACGCCTCAAGGTGCTCGTCGAAGCACCGTACAAGCTGGCCCCAGAGCGGCTACCCCTGGTGCACCTACGCATCGGTACTGATGTGCTTGTTGCGACGCGACCCATCCAGCGTCGTCGAATACGCGCTCAAACTTTACAATACCGGCAAGATCGGTCTCGGCAGGATCACCGGCGAAGTCTCCTCCGACCTGCGCGACTTCGATGTCGCGCGGTATCTGCGTCGGGAGTTGAGCAAGAAGCCGCCCAACGGCAAGACCCACTACGCGCAGCCCGTCGATTTCATGCTGATGGCCGGGCTTTGCAGCCACGAGATGAACGGCTTCATCGAATTCGACGGCCCGATCGACGATTTTCACGCCGCCCCACCCATCGACGACCTCACGCCCACCAAGAACCTGATGCTGGCCAGCGGCGTCTACGCATCGGTGACGGCGACCAAGATCAACCCTACGGACACGGATGCCGCCGTGCAGGCGCTGATCGCGCCATCCTCGGAACAGGACATCCTGTTGGTCGCGCCCATGTCCTATTTCGTCGATGGCCTCAATTTCGTTCCGCGCTTCACTAAATTGGGGCGACACATCGTGCCTGTCGTCCGAAACGACGGCACCAGGCTGACTTTCTGGAGCTGGGGGGACGAGCCGATTACGGCGCTGGGCATGACGGACGACGGCGGCCTGGCACCGCCGGCGCAGGACGGCGTGGCCGGCGGCTACTCCATGGGCATCAATATTCCCGAACTCAAGAAGACGGTGACCGACAGCAAGGCTTCTCGCTGGGTCATAACCGCAACGCTCAAGCCGGCGTAGACACGACGCCGGCCCGAGACGTCACAGCACGAACTTCGAGAGGTCGGCGTTCTTCGCCAGCTCGCTGACATGCGCGCGGACGTAGGCGGCGTCGATTTCCATCTTCGTGTTCGGCTTGTCGGAAGCGGTGAAGCTGATCTCTTCCAGCAGCTTCTCCATCACGGTGTGTAGCCGGCGTGCGCCGATATTCTCGACCGTTTCGTTGATGTCGGCCGACAGGCGCGCCAGCTCGTCGATCGCCTCGGGCTTGAAGTCGAGCTCGACCTTCTCGGTCGCCATCAGCGCCTTGTACTGCTTGACCAGGCTGGCCTCGGGCTCGGTCAGGATGCGGCGGAAATCCTCCTGGCTGAGCGAGGCCAGGCTGACGCGGATCGGCAGGCGGCCTTGCAGTTCCGGCAGCATGTCCGACGGCTTGGCGAGATGGAACGCGCCGGAGCAGATGAACAGGACATGGTCGGTCTTCACCGGCCCGTGCTTGGTGTTCACCGTCGTGCCCTCGATCAGCGGCAGCAGGTCGCGCTGCACGCCCTCGCGGCTGACATCGCCACCGCCGCGGTGTTCGCTGCGCGCCGTGATCTTGTCGATCTCGTCGATGAAGACGATGCCGTTCTGCTCGACCATCTCGCGCGCCTCGCGGACCACGCGCTCCTGGTCGAGAAGCTTGTCGCTCTCCTCGCGCATCAGCGTCTGGTGGCTCTCGGCCACGCTCATCTTGCGCTTCTTGGTGCGTCCGCCGAACGCCTTACCCAGCATGTCGCCGATATTGATCATGCCGACCGACGCGCCAGGCTGGCCCGGCACCTCGAACTGCATCGGTCCGCCGGTATCGGCGACCTCGATCTCGATCTCACGCTCGTCCAGCTCGCCGGCGCGCAGCTTGTGGCGGAAGCGCAGCTTCGTCTCCTCGCTGGCATTTGCGCCGCACAGCGCGTCGATCACGCGGTCCTCGGCGGCCAGTTCGGCCTTGGCCTTCACGTCCTTGCGCAGGCTCTCGCGCGCCATCTCGATGGCGGCCTCCATCAGATCGCGCGCGATCTGCTCGACGTCGCGGCCGACATAGCCGACCTCGGTGAACTTGGTCGCCTCGACCTTGAGGAACGGCGCGTTGGTGAGCTTGGCCAGGCGGCGCGCGATCTCGGTCTTGCCGACGCCGGTCGGGCCGATCATCAGGATGTTCTTGGGCAGCACCTCGTCACGCAGCGAATCGGAGAGCTGCAGGCGGCGCCAGCGGTTGCGCAGCGCAATGGCGACCGCGCGCTTGGCCTCCTGCTGGCCGATGATGTGCTTGTCGAGCTCGGAGACGATCTCGCGCGGGGAAAAGTCGTTGCTCATGGGGCTCATGGGATCTCAGAGCTTCTCGATGACGATGTTGTGGTTGGTGTAGACGCAGATGTCGGCGGCGATCTTCATCGACTTGCGGGCGATCGCCTCGGCATCGAGCCCGTCCACGTCGATCAACGCCCGCGCCGCGGAGAGCGCGTAGTTGCCGCCCGAGCCGATGGCGATGATGCCGCCCTCGGGCTCCAGCACGTCGCCCGTGCCGGACAGCAGCAGCGACACGTCCTTGTCGGCCACCGCCATCAGGGCCTCGAGCTTGCGCAGGTAACGGTCGGTGCGCCAGTCCTTGGCGAGCTCGATCGCGGCGCGCAGGAGCTGGCCCGGATGGCGCTCAAGCTTGGCCTCGAGCCGCTCGAACAGGGTGAAGGCGTCGGCCGTGGCGCCCGCAAAGCCCGCGATGATCTGGCCGTTGCCGATCCGGCGCACCTTCTTGGCGTTACCCTTGACGATGGTCTGGCCCATCGAGACCTGGCCGTCACCGGCCATGACGACCTGGCCGTCCTTGCGGACCGAGAGGATGGTCGTGGCATGCCAGCCGGGACCGGAGGAGCTGTCTGATTGTGCGGAAGACATGGGCCCCTAAATAGGCATTCACGGCGACAAATCAATCGCCGGCTCCGGCTCCCGCAGCCGCCGTGCTAACGTCACGCCCATGAGCGCATCAGTCCCCAGTGAACCCGTCATCGTCATTGGCGCCGGCATCGTCGGCGCCGCCACGGCCCGCGCCCTGCAGCGCGCCGGCCACAGCGTCACCCTGCTCGACAGCGCCGAGCCCGGCAACGCCACCTCCTTCGGCAATGCGGGCTTCCTGTCGGTCGACAGCCTGATCCCGCTCGCCCGGCCGGCCACCCTGAAGAAGGTGCCGCAGATGCTGATGGACCGGAACGGTCCGCTCACCGTCCATCCGCCCAGCCTCCCCTGGCTGCTGCCCTGGATGGCGCGCTTCGCCCTGGCCTCGCTGAGCCCCGCCGAGGTCGAGAAGGGCAAGGAGATGTTCAAGCCGCTGATGCTCGAGGCCGACATCGCCTGGAAGGCGGAGATCCAGGCCTCGGGCCTCGGCGAGCTGTTCCGCACGCGCGGCGCGCTCTACGTCTACGAGAGCGAGGCGTCGTTCCAGGGCACCGACGAGATGCGCGGCCTGCAGTCGGGCAAGGGCACGGAGTTCGAGATCGTCGACGGCAACCGCGCGCGCGAGCTGGCGCCCGGCCTTAGCCGCACCATCGTGCGCGGCATCCACTATCCGAACGGCACCCACACGATCAATCCGCACAAGGTCGTGGCGACCCTGGTCGAGCGCTTCACCGCCGAGGGCGGCACCGTCGTGCGCGGTCGCGTGCGCGGCTTCCGCCGCGACGGCAACCGCGTGACGGCGGTGCAGCTCACCGATTCCGAGTTGCCGGCCGGCGCGGTGATGATCGCGGCCGGCCGCGCCTCGGGCGAGCTGACGCGCCTGCTGGGCTTCAACGCGCCCCTGGTCGCCGAGCGCGGCTATCACGTGATGATGGCGTCGGACAATGTGCAGTTCGACCTGCCGGTCAGCCCGCCCGATCGCGGCCTCTTCTTCACGCCGATGCAGGAGGGGCTGCGCATCGCCGGCACGGTCGAGCTGGCGGCGCCGCACCAGCCGCCCTCCTGGCATCGCGCCGATCTCCTGAAGAAGCATCTCAAGGACATCTTCCCCGATGTCGGCGGCATCGAGCAGAGCCGCTGGATCGGCGAGCGTCCGACCCTGCCCGACTACCGTCCCGCCATCGGCCGCGCGCCGCGCCTCGCCAATGTCTACTGCGGCTACGGCCACCAGCATCTCGGCCTGACGCTCGCCACCGTGACGGGCCGCCTGGTCGCGCGCCTGATGGAAGGCGAGCAGCTGCCGGGCGCGCTGCAGGGCTGCGATCCGGGCCGCTTCGGGTGACCGGGCGGGCGAGGCTGCGCGGAAAATGTCTATGCGGCGCCGTGCAGTACGAAGTGGCCGATGACTTCGCCTACGCGCTGAACTGCCACTGCTCGAACTGCCGGCGCGCGACGGGTTCGGCGTTCAAGCCTTTCGCAGGCATCCTGCGCACGGCGCTGACAATGACGGACGGCGCCGAACGGCTGCTGATCTACGGTTCGGCGGAAAATCACGACGCGCACTGTGCCCAATGCGGCTCGATGCTCTATTCGCTGGTGCGCGACGCCGCCTGGGTCCACGTCACCCTGGGTACCCTGGTCGACCCACCGACGATCCGGCCCAACGCCCATATCTTCGTGGGCTCGAAGGCCCCTTGGTTCGCCATCACCGACGACCTGCCGCAATATGAAGAGCACATGACAGTGTAAGGCGAGCAGGCGGGCGATTCCGCGATTCGGACGTTTTTCCTTTCGTTCGTTTCTTCTGTTTCGTTTATTTCGTATATGGGCGGCAGACTCCGCCCGGAAAGACCCTATAGGCTCCGGCCCAAGATGGTGACGGGCTTCGCGGTCTTCAACCGGTCCTCGACGAAAGACCAGTCGCGTACGAAGAACTCGTTCGAGCGGGTCCATTTGCCGTCAGTGAAAGCAAGCTTGTTGGGCTCGCGCTGCAGGATGCGCGTGAACGGATCGTAGAACGCCCGCTCGAAGCCCAGGTCGACGAACAATTTCGTCGACCAGTCCGAGGTGGCTTCCAGTGCCACCACCTTGAGACTGGGCTTCTTCAGCACCTCGATCGATCCCTGAAGCACCTGGTCCTCGTACTTCTCGACGTCGAGCTTCAGCAGGGCCGGCTGGGCATCGCCCACGACATGGTCGAGCGTCCTCTGCGGCACGATGCGCACGCCCTCGCGCCGCTCCGACACGACCTGGTTCATGGCGCCGAGGCCGGTGGTGAACATCACCTCGCCGTCGCTGGGGCCCAGCGCCAGGATCTCGATCGCGACCCGCTCCTGCAGGCCGTTGATCTCGACGTTGCGGGCGAGGTCGCGGGCGGTGTCGGCGTCGGCCTCGACCGCGAGGGTCCTGGCGCGGCAGACGCCCGAGGCGAGGACCGTATAGGTGCCGACATTGGCGCCGGCATCGAGGAAGAGATCGCCGTCCCGCAGGAAGTGCAGGACGAGGCCCATGCTCATGAACTCGTGCAGGCCGTAATAGAGATTGCCCGTCGCTCCGGTCATGCCCCGGCGCACGACCAGACGCTGGCCGCCGATCCACGGCATCACGACCTCGGGATTGAGACGGCTCCGGATGTGCCAGGCGGCGAAGCGCGACCAGGCACCGAGCTGGCCGTCGCGGGTCATCGGATGGGCGGCGAAGCTGCGGCCAACCGTCAGTAGTGAATTGAGAGCCCCCAGACCGCCGACCTTCCCTGCGTTTCCCGGGGCAATTCTACCGCCCCGCGCCGGTATCAGCCACAGGTCACGCCCCGTACTGCAGCAGGGTCTCGCCGTTCTTCTTCAACCAGGCCTGCGGCCCCTCGATCGGCCCGTCGCAGAGCGTTCGGGCCAGGGCCCAGAAGCGCGGGCCGTGATTGAGGTGGACGAGATGCGCGGCCTCGTGCGCCACCAGATAGTCGAGCACCTCCGGCGGCGCGAACACCAGCCGCCACGAGAACGACATCGCGCCGTCGGGCCCGCAGCTTCCCCAGCGCGAGCGCGTGTCGCGCACGGTGATGCGCCGCACCGGCCGTTCGGCGCGCGCGGCCTTGGCCTGGACCCGCGGCACCAACTCCCTCTTCAGCTCAGTGACCAGCCAGTCCTTCACGCGGCGCGGCAGGTGCTCCGGCCGGCCGGCGACATGGATCTCGCCGCCCTCGCGCCAGACCGTGCCGCGGGCACCGGGATGATGGCGCACGCGATGGGGAACGCCGAACAATGGGATCTCCGCGCCGTCGACGAAGGGGCGCCGCTCGGGCAGGCGGTCGAGCCGGGCGGCGATCCAGCCGGCCTGGGCCTCGGCAAAGCCCACCGCCGTGCCGCGCGCCATGCGCAACGGCACCGTCAGCACGATGCGCCGGTTGGCCGGATCGACGCGCAGCGAGGCGCGGCGAGCGCGGGCATTGCGGACGAAGGTGACGGACAGCGTATCGCCTGCATGAGCAATGGTCAGTTGCTCGGGCTCCGGCGTCGCTTTAGGCAGGAAACGACTGAACCACGAGGAAGGCGACATGTCCGAAGACCAGGCTCACAAGACGCTCAGCGACGCGGGACGGAAGGTCCTGTCCGAGGTACTGGGCGAATCCTATCTCGCCAAGCGCGACGCGACCAACAACGATTTCTGGGCGCCGGTCCGCGCCTTCTCCGAGGAGTTCGCCTACGCCTCGCTGTGGACGCGCGACGGGCTCGACCGCAAGCAGCGCAGCATGATCACCATCGCCATGCTCTGCGCCCTGAACCGCCCGCACGAGCTCAAGATCCACCTGGTGGGCGCGCTGAACAACGGCTGCACCAAGGTCGAGCTGCGCGAGATCTTCACCCACGCCATCGCCTATTGCGGCTTCCCGGCCGCCATTGATGCGCTGCGCGTCGCCGAGGAAGTCCTGAAGGACCAGGGGAAGTTCTGACATGAGCCTCGACATAGACCGCATCCGTGCCGAGACGCCGGGCTGCGCCCATGTGCTGCATCTCAACGCCGCCGGCTCCTCGCTGCCGAGCCGTCGCACCCTCGACGCGACGCTCGATCACCTGAAGCTGGAGGCCGAGATCGGCGGCTACGAGGCGGCCGACAAGGCGCGACCGGTGCTCGACGGCCTCTACCCGTCGATCGCCACGCTGATCGGCGCTGAGCCGGACGAGATCGCCTATGTCGAGAACGCCACCCGCGCCTGGGACCTCGCCTTCTACTCGCTCGACTTCAAGCCGGGCGACCGCATCCTGACCTGCGTCAGCGAATATTCGTCGAACTACATCTCCTACCTGCAGATGGCGAAGAAGACCGGCGCCGAGATCGTGGTCGTGCCGGATGACAAGCACGGCCAGATCGACCTGGCGGCCCTGGAGCGCGCCATCGACAAGCGCACCAAGCTGGTCTCGATCTCGCACATCCCGACGCAGGGCGGGCTGGTCCAGCCGGCCGAGGCGGTGGGCAAGATCGTGAACGACGCCGGCATCCTCTACCTGCTCGATGCCTGCCAGTCGGTCGGCATGATGCCGATCGACGTCAAGAAAATCGGCTGCGATTTCCTCTCGGCCACGGGGCGCAAATACATGCGCGGGCCGCGCGGCACGGGCTTCCTCTACGCCCGCACGCGCAGCACCTCGCAGATCGAGCCGATCTTCCTCGACAACCATGCGGCGCGCTGGACCGGCGACAACGAATACACGGTGATCGGCGACGCCAAGCGCTTCGAGAACTGGGAGCGCTATTTCGCTGGCGTGATCGGCCTCAAGGTCGCGGCCGACCAGGCGAACGAATTGGGCATGCCCGCCATCTGGGGGCGCCTGCGCGAGCTGGCCGACGGGCTGCGTGCCCGCCTCGCGACCTTGAAGGGCGTGACGCTCACAGACCTCGGCGTCACCAAGGGCGCGATCGTGACCTTTGCCGTGGACGGCATGGAGCACCCCGCGCTGAAGCAGACCTTGCGCGAGCAGCGCATCAACGTCTCGGTCTCCACGCAGTTCTCGTCACGACTTGATCTCAAGGGCCGCGGCCTGCGGGACGTGATGCGCGCCTCGGTGCACGTCTACAATACCGAGGCCGAGCTTGACCGATTCGTGGCCGCACTCGACGCTGCCATCCGCCGCTGAGCATGGCATGGCGCTTGCTGGCCGGGCCCCGCTGATTGGCCCGGGAATCCGGAGGGGAGAGATGATGATTCGTCGTTCATGGAAGCTGGCCGCGCTGGCCACTGCCGCGCTGCTGGCGCCGCTGTCGGTGCCCGTCCAGGCTCAGGCGCAATCGACGCTCAAGGTCGCACCCGAGACGCTGAGCCGCGTGCTCGATCCGCATTTCACCACCTCCTTCACGACGCGCGACCTGGGCTACCTGATCTACGACACGCTGTTCGCGGTCGACGACAAGTTCGAGCCCAAGCCGCAGATGGTCGAGAGCTACACGATCAGCAACGACAAGCTCACCTACTCGTTCGTGCTGCGGTCCGGCCTGAAGTGGCACGACGGCCAGCCGGTGACGGCGGCCGACTGCGTCGCCTCGATCCTGCGCTGGGCGTCGCGCGACAGCATGGGCCAGACGCTGCTGAAGTTCACGGGCTCGCTCGAAGCGTCCGACGCCAGCACGATCAAGCTGGTGCTGAAGGAGCCCTACGGGCTGGTGCTCGACAGCCTGGCCAAGATCGGTGCGCCGGTGCCCTTCATGATGCCCGAGCGCATCGCCAGGACGCCGGGCAGCGAGCAGGTGAAGGAGATCATCGGCTCCGGTCCCTACAAGTTCCGCGCGGACCTGCATGAGCCCGGCGTGAAGATCGTCCTCGACAAGTTCGCCGACTACAAGCCGCGCAGCGAGCCGCCCAACTGGGCCTCGGGCGCCAAGATCGCGAAGATGGATAGGGTCGAGATGCTGGGCATGCCCGATGCGCAGACTCAGGTAAGCGCACTGGCGCGCGGCGAGGTCGACTATCTCGAGAGGGTGCCGGCCGACCTGCTGCCGCTGTTCGATGCGAAGTCCGGCGCCAAGGCCGAGGTCGTGAGCAAGTTCGGCTTCCAGGCCATCATGCGCATGAACCACCTGCAGCCGCCTTTCAACGATCTCAAGGTGCGGCAGGCCATCGCCCGCGCCGTCGACCGCTCGATGTATGCCGCCGTCGTCGCGGGTGATCCGAAGTTCGCTACCGACTGCGCCGCCATCTTCGGCTGCGGCATGCCTTACGAGAGCAAGGACGGCATCCCTTCCTTCGACATGGCGGCCGCCAAGGCGATGCTGAAGGAGGCCAATGTCGACATGTCCAAGCCGCTGGTGATGCTGCACGTCGCCAACGCGCCGGGCATCGCCGCGCTGGGCAACGTCACGCGCCAGGTGCTGGTCGATCTCGGCTTCAAGGTCGACATGGTGTCGATGGACTTCCAGACCTTCGCCACGCGCCGGCTCAACACCGGCCCGGTCGACAAGGGCGGCTGGAACCTCGCCCACACGACGAACTCCGTGCCCGACCAGGGCAATCCGCTCAGCAATCCCTTCCTGGTCGCGTCGGGGCCGCCGGCATCCGCCTGGGGCTGGCCGACCGATCCCAGGATGGAGGAGCTGCGGCTGCGCTTTGCCACTGCGCCGGGCGAGGCCACGCGCAAAACCGTCGCGAACGAAATCCAGGTCCGCGCCTATGAGCAGGTGATGTACCTGCCGCTGGCGCAGTTCACGACACCCTCGGCCTGGCGCAACAATCTCGAAGGCGTGCTGAAGTCGCCGGTGATGCTGCTCTACAACATCGAGAAGAAGTGAGGATCGCCATCATGGCGAAAGCGGTTGCCGACGATTACCTGAAGCGCATTCCCAAGGCCGAGCTGCACTGCCATCTCGCCGGCACCCTGCGCGCCACGACCGTGGCGGAGCTCGCCAAGAAGTACGGCCTGCCGCTGCCGCGGCCGGCCGAGCAGCTCTACCAGTGGCCCAATTTCGACGGGTTCCTCGAGATCCTGCGCCTGTCGGCCCTGGTGCTGCGCACGCCGGAGGATTTCAGCCGCGCGGTCTACGAATATTGCGAGGACGCCCAGCGCGACGGCAACCTGCGGCACGTCGAGTTCTTCTTCAATCCCGACTACTTCTATCCCAACGGCATCGACTATCCGTCGATGGTGGGCGGCATGGCCGCCGGCATCGAACGCGTGGGCCGCGACTTCGGCATCTCGGCGCGATTGATCTGCTGCATCGACCGCTCGATCAACTCGCCGGCCCAGGCCGTCGAGATCGTCGAGACAGCGCTCGCGCACCCTCATGAGCTGGTGATCGGCATCGGGCTGGACGGCAACGAGAGCGTCGGCCCGCCCGCCACCTTTGCCGAAGCCTATGCGCTGGCCCGCAAGGGCGGCCTGCGCTGCACGGCGCATTGCTGCGAGGATTACCTGACGCCGCTCGAAGCGCCGCCGACCAACTACCTGATCTGCCGCGACGTGTTGCGCTGCGACCGCATCGACCACGGCTACAACATGCTGGCGTCGGAGTTCGTGATGAGCGAGGCGCGCAAGGACGGGCTCTATTTCACGCCCTGCGCCTGGACCAGCCTGCTGCACAATCGCCCGCACCGGCCGCAGCGCATCCGCCGCATGGTCGAGGCCGGCCTCAACGTCACGATCAACACCGACGATCCGGCGATGTTCGGGACCAATCTCGGCCACGGCTTCACGACCCTGTTCGACACGATCGGCTGGGGCCCCGACAAGGCGCGTATGTTCAGCCTGAATTCGGTCGAGGGCTCGTGGCTCGACGAGAGCGACAAGGCGAAACTGCGGATCGACTTCCGCCGCCAGATCGCCGCGCTGGACAAGGAATTCGGCTACGACAACAAGGCGATGCCGGTTTAGCCATCCCGTGTTGAAGGCCCTCTCCGCGCGCGCCAGCGTGGGGAGAGGGAGGGGACCCGCGCGAAGCGTGGGGAGGGTGAGGTGTCCCTCCGTCGCTTCGCCGCGTTCGTATTGGGCACCACCTCACCTTCCCATTGCTTCGCAATGGGCCCCTTCCTCTCCCCCACTGCGTGGCGGAGAGGAGTTATGAAGTCACTCCGCCGCAACACCCAGCCCGACGGGACACGACACGCCGGTGCCGCCCAGGCCGCAATAGCCACCGGGGTTCTTGGCGAGATACTGCTGGTGATAGTCCTCGGCGTAGAAGAACGCCGGGGCTTCGATGATCTCGGTCGTGATCGTGCCGTAGCCCTTCCGCGCAAGCTCCTTCTGGAAGACCGCGCGCGACGCCTGGGCCTGCGCCTTCTGCGTATCCGAGAAGGTGTAGACGCCCGAGCGATACTGGGTGCCGACATCGTTGCCCTGGCGCATGCCCTGGGTCGGGTCATGACCTTCCCAGAACAGGCGCAGCAGCGCCTCGTACGAGGTCTTCTTCGGGTCGAACCACACCATCACCACCTCGTTGTGGCCGGTGTAGCCCGAGCAGACCTCCTCGTAGGTCGGGTTGGGCGTGAGGCCCGCGGCATAGCCGACGGCCGTCGCGTAGACGCCCGGCGCTTCCCAGAACAGCCGCTCGGCGCCCCAGAAGCAGCCCAGGCCGAACATCGCCTGCTCGAGGCCTTCGGGAAACGGCGCCTGGATCCGGTTGCCGTTCACGTAGTGCATCACGGGAATCTCGAAGTCCGGCGACGGGCGGCCCGGCAAGGCCCGGGCGGCGGTCGGCATCTCGGTCTTCCTGCGCAGGATCTGCCACATGGTCCGGCTCCTCTTGCTATCGCCCGCTGGTCTCGGGCCAATATGGCCATAGAATACCGCCAAATCGAGGGGAGGCCGCCAGTGCCCGTGTTTTTCGTCTGCGCCGGGCTGCTGGGCCTGCTGGCGGTCGTCCTGACCGTGCATGTCGGCCTGATGCGCGGCCGCAAGCGGATCAACCTGGGCGACGGCGGCGATGCCGAGATGCAGGCGGCGATGCGGGCGCACGGCAACCTGATGGAGTTCGCGCCGCTCACCCTGCTGATGATCTACATGGCGAGCGACTTCTACGGCTTCTGGACGGTGGCGATCCTGTCGGTGGTGCTGCTGCTCGCGCGCGTCCTGCATGCCGGCGGCATGCTGGGCATGATCCCCAGGGGCCGCTTCGTGGGCACGGTCGCGTCGGCGGCAACGCTGGGCACGGCCTCGATCCTGCTCGCCCTCGCCGGCCTCGGCCTCAAGCAGTACTGACGGGGAGGTTCGCGGGAAGACGGACATGGGCGAGCCCGTCACTCTTCCGCTCTGGCTGTTCGTCGCGATCGCGGCCTTCGCGCTGTGGTCGCTGCTCGACCGGCTGCTGATCCCGAGCGGCCGCTGGTTCCTGCGGCGCCGGCTCAACCGGCTGATCGACCGGGTCAACCGCCGCCTGGCCGTCGAGATCAAGCCGTTCCAGCTCACCAAGCGCCAGGTGCTGATCGACCGCCTGATCTACGACCCGCAGGTGGTCGCCGCCGCCAACGAGCATGCGCGCACCCACAACGTGCCGCGCGAGGTCGCGATGACGGAAGTCCATCGCTACGCGCGCGAGATCGTGCCGACCTTCAACGCCTACATCTATTTCCGGGTCGGCTACTCGATCGCCCGCGCCGTAGCGCGTTTCCTCTATCGCGTGCGCCTGGGCTATGCCGACGAGCGCACCCTGGCCGGCGTGTCGCCCGACACGACCGTGGTGTTCGTGATGAACCACCGCAGCAACATGGATTACGTGCTGGTCGCCTTCCTTGCCGCGGAGCGCACCGCGCTCTCCTATGCCGTCGGCGAATGGGCGCGGATCTGGCCGTTGCAACAACTCATCCGGTCCATGGGCGCCTATTTCGTGCGCCGCAACTCCGACAGTCCGATCTACAGGCGCGTGCTCGAACGCTACGTCCACATGGCGACCGAGGCTGGCGTCGCGCAGGCGATGTATCCCGAAGGTGGTCTCTCCCGTGACGGCCGCCTGCGCGAACCCAAGCTCGGCCTGTTCGACTACATGCTGAAATCGTTCGATCCCAAGGGCACACACGACATCGTCTTCGTGCCGGTGGCGCTGAACTACGATCGCGTGCTGGAGGATCGCACCCTGCTGCGCTCGCTCGACCGCGAGGCCGGCCGGCGCAGCGTCTGGTTCGCCACGCGCACGGCATTGACCTTCTGGGCGAGCCAGGTCGGGCTGATGCTGCGCGGGCAGTGGTATCGCTTCGGATATGCCTGCGTGAATTTCGGCGCCCCGATCTCGGCACGCGACTGGCTGGCCCGGCACGGCAGCGACCTGCGCGACCTCGACAAGGACCAGCGCTTCGAGGTGATCGGTCGGCTGGCGAACGATGTGATGGGCGAGATCGCGCGACTCGTGCCGGTGCTGCCCGTCTCGCTGATGGCGACCGTCCTGCTCGAAGCCGAGGGACCGCTCGACGAGCTGGAACTCAAGGTCCGCGGCTCGGACCTGATTGCACACTTCGAAAGCCGCGGCGCCAAGCTCTACCTGCCGCGCGGCGACCGCGACTATGCGTTCCATGTCGGCCTGCGCATGCTGTCGCTGCGCCATCTGGTAGAAGAGAGTGGCGAGGGACTCTTCTCGGTCGTGGCAACCGAGCGGCCGGTGCTCGCGTATTATGCCAACGCCATCGCTCATCTGCGCTGACCCATGATCCAAACGCTCTGGCGTATCACCTACGAGGCCGGCTACGGCTACTTCGCGAACCGGCTCTCGACCTCGGCCGCGGCGATGGCCTTCTACACGATGTTCGCGCTGGGCCCGATCATGATCTTCACGATCGCGATCGCCGAACCGTTCGTCGGCCGGATGATGGCGCAGGAGGCGATCTTCGATGCGCTGGGCACCATCGTCGCGCAGGACCAGCTGCGCACCATCCGTCGCTTCGCCTCGGAGGATTTGTTCCGCGGCGGCGGCATCGCCGCCATCGCCGGCGCCGCGGTGCTGCTCTACACGGGCACGCGCGTCTTCGTCGAACTTGACGACGGCATCGACGCGATCTGGCGGGACCACAAGAGCCCCACCGTGCATCCGGTGCTGGCCAGCCTGAAGTCGCGGCTGCTCGCCATCCTGCTGATGATCGTGCTGGGCGTGCTGCTGATCATCGTCATCCTGGCGAGCGTGCTGATCTCGGCCTATGCCGGCGTGCTGGAGAGATTTCCTGTCCTCGGCGTCTGGATCGGCCCGGCGATCTCGACCTCCGTGCATTACGGCCTGCTCTCCGGCTTCTTCACCCTGATCTACAAATGGCTACCGGCGGGCGGCGTGCCGTGGCGCTACGCGCTGATCGGTGGCTTGGTGAATGCCATCCTGTTCGCGGCCGGCAACCGCGCGCTGGTGTTCTACTTCGAGGTGACGCAGCTCACCTCGGCGTTCGGCGCCACGGCGGGCTTCGCCGCCATCATGGTCTGGATGTACTGGACCTCGCTCACCATCCTGATCGGCGCCCAGGTCGGCCGCGCCACGCGCGACGTGCTGATCAACAATCGCGCGAGAGAGATGGTGGAAGGCGACCTCTAACCAGCTCTTGTCATCCTGAGCGCAGCGAAGGATCTCACGCCTGCCAAGGAGTACTTTGGTCGTTCCGTCAGGTCCTTCGCTGCGCTCAGGACGACAGAATCAAAACATAGTGGCAAGCACACGATCCGGCGGCTTGTGGCCGTCGGCGAAGGTCTTGATGTTGATCAGGACCTTCTCGCCCATCTCGATGCGGCCCTCGAGCGTGGCCGAGCCCATGTGCGGCAGCAGCACGACGCGATCGAGCTCGAGCAGCTTCGGGTTCACCTGCGGCTCGTTCTCGTAGACGTCGAGGCCGGCGCCGGCCATCTCGCCCGCCTTCAGCATGCGCACCATCGCGTTCTCGTCGATCACCTCGCCGCGCGCGGTGTTCACGAGGATCGAGGTCGGCTTCATCAGCTTGAGGCGGCGCGCCGACAGGAGATGGAACGTCGCCGGCGTGTGCGGACAGTTGACGGACACGATATCCATGCGCGCCAGCATCTGGTCGAGGCTCTCCCAGTAGGTCGCCTCGAGTTCGCGCTCGATCTCGCCATGGACGCGCTTGCGGTTGTGATAGTGGATGGCGAGGCCAAAGCCGCGCGCGCGGCGCGCCAGCGCCTGGCCGATGCGGCCCATGCCGACGATGCCCATGCGCTTGCCCTGCAGGCGACCGCCCAGCATCGAAGTCGGGCTCCAGCCGGACCACTTGCCGCCGCGCACCAACCGTTCGCCCTCGCCCATGCGGCGGGCCGTGGCCAGCACCAGCGCCATGGCCATGTCGGCCGTGTCCTCGGTCAGCACACCGGGCGTGTTGGTGACGGTGATGCCGCGCTGGCGGGCGGTGTCGAGATCGATATGGTCGACGCCCGTGCCGAACGAGGCGATCAGCTTCAGCTTCGGCCCGGCCTGCGACAGAACGCGGCTATCGATCCGGTCGGTCACCGTGGGGACCAGCACGTCCGCCGCCTTTACGGCCTCGACCAGCTGGGCGCCGGTCATGGGCTTGTCGTCGGCATTCAGACGCGTGTCGAAAAGCTCCATCAGACGCGTCTCGATCGCGTCGGGGAGCTTTCGGGTGACGATCACCAGCGGTTTCTTCTTGGGAGTGGACGGCATGTGAATTGGGACCGGCGCTGGCTCGAAACGGGGACTAAGCCCGATTACCAATTCCGCGCGCGTTTTGCCAGCAAACGCCCCCATCTAACGGCATGCCGGAAAGTCGCGCCTTTTCAGGTACTTGTCGCTCGATTTGAAGAATTCAGGTATATAGGCGCCGATGGGAATTCGATCGTCGGTCCTGCTTGGCGCCCTCTCCGTTGCTCTGGCGGCATTTTCGCTGCCCCAGGCCGGCGGCACGGCAGCCTTCGCGGCACCCGACAAGCCGACCAACGTCCAGCGCAAGGGCTCGGGCCTGCCCATTCCCCGCTTCGCGTCGCTCCGCTCGGACGAGGTCAATGTCCGCACCGGGCCGGGCTCGCGCTATCCCATCGACTGGATGTTCAAGCGCAAGGCCATGCCCGTCGAGATCGTCGCCGAGTACGAGAACTGGCGCAAAATCCGCGACTGGCAAGGGGCCAGCGGCTGGGTGCACCAGAGCCTGCTCAGCGGCAAGCGCAGCTTCATCATCTCGGCAAAAACAGCCAGCCTTCACAAGACGCCGGCCGCCTCGGCCGATGTCGTGGCCAAGCTCGAGCCGGAGGTCACCGGCGAGATCCGCTCCTGCGCCGGCGACTGGTGCCGGGTCAAGGTTGCCGGCGTGAATGGCTGGATCGAACGCTCCGGCATGTGGGGCGTCTACAAATCCGAGCCGATCAACTAGCGGCCCGCCGGGCCGCCCCGTAGAACGGGGTCACCGTGACCCACGACGTCAGTCTCACCTCCTCCCGCTTCGAGCACATGCCGCCCTCAGCCCTGGCGCTGGCGGCCCTGCTCCATGTCGCAGCGGCACTGGCTTTGTTCTGGGTCTCGCCCCTGCGGGCCCTCGAACGCTTCGAGGATGCCATCGAGGTTTCGATGGAGGCGCTGGAGACACTGGAGAAACCGGCCCCGGTTTCCGAGGCGAAGACCGAGCCGGCGCCGGTGCCGGTCGCCACACCCGCCCCGCCGCCGCCCGCCCCGGCACCCACCCCTGCGCCCACCCCGGCACCCGTCGCCAGCGCGCCGACGCCGGCGCCACAGCAGCCTTCGGCACCGCCGACGCGCCTCGGCCTGCCGCCGCCTCCCGTCGAGCGCAGCACGAACCCGCGCGACGTCGCCGGCGCCGAGACACCCGCCAAGCAGGCGACCGATATTCCGACACCCGACAAGACCCCGCAGGAAGGTCCCAAGGAAGAGGCCAAAAAGGAGGAGCCTCCCCAGGTCGCGAAGGAGGAGCCGAAACCCGAACCACAGCCGGAGCCCCAGCCGGAGCCCCGGCCGGAGCCCAAGCCTGCCGAGCGCGAGCCGCCGCCACAACAGCAGGCGCTCGCCCAGCCGGAGCCCGCGCCCCCACCCCCTCCGCCATCGCCCTCACTCGAGCAGGCGTTGCCGCCGCTTGAGGCGCCGCCGCCACCGGTGACCGAGCGCGACATACCCAAGCCTTTGCCGGTCCCGCGTCCGGTGCCACCGGCACCACAGCAGCAGCAGGCCGTTCGGCCACCACCTCCCCCGCCACCGGCTCCGCGGCCCACGCCGCAGCCGCCGGCCCAGACCCAGCAGGCGCTGAAGCCGTCGCCGCTTCATGCCCCGCCGTCACGGTCCGAGCCGCAATCGGCCGCGCGGCAATCCTCATCGACCTTCCAGAATCCCGCCGACGGCTACGGCGAGCGGCGCGCGAAAGAGCAATACGCCTGGCAGGTGGAGCGCCGCCTCGCGCAGTTTCCCTATGTTCCGAAGGAGGCGGGACCGATTCGCCAGGCGGGATCTCTTCTGTTGCGCCTGACCGTTTCGCGCGACGGACGGCTGGTTGACGTAGCCCTGGAGAAGTCGAGTGGCCTGGCCTCTCTCGACGCCGGTGTGATGGATACCCTGCGGAGGGCGAGCCCCTACCCGCCGCTGCCCAGCGACATTCCGGGCGAACGCTACACCTTTCAGCTCCCCGTCAACTTCAACTACAACCAGAACCGCTGACGGCCCCCGGGGCTGCACCGATGCGGCTGGCCGAACCTGCCGCCGGGACGTAAAACTTGGGCGCCGTGACGCACGACAGTCTCATCCGGTCGCAATCCGGGCGCATGTCGCCGGCAGCCCTTGCCCTGGCGGTCGGCCTGCATGTGCTTTTCGCGGCGGCCCTGTGGTGGGCCTCGCCCCTGCGCCACCTCGACCATGCCGAAACGCCCATCATGATCTCGATGGAGCAGGAGCCGCTGTCGATCGGAAATACCGAGACGATGGCCAGCACGCCGCCCAAGGGTGAGACCGCGTCGCCGCCGCCGGCGTCCACAGAGGCAAAGCCGCCGGAAGCCACGCCGCAGCCCAGCCAGCTGGCGGCAGCCGCGCCCGCCGAACCGACACCAGCGCCGCCACCCGAGCGAACACCGGAGCCGACACCGGCTCCCGTCCCTCCGCCACCTGCACCGGAGGTGGCGCAGCATCCGCCGGCGCCCCCACCCGAGCTCGTGCCCGAGCCCGCACCGATCCGGGCCGAGGCCACAATGCCGCTTCCGGCGCCCGCAGAGACGGAGAGCGCGACGACAGCACCCGAGATGCCCAGCGAGGCCGAAACGGAAACCGCCTGGCAGACCGATGCCTCATCGTGGAAGCCGCAGGTGACGCTGGAGCCATCCCTGGCGCCGCCGCCACGGCCCATCCGGCCCGCGCCGCGACCGCCAACCGCGCCGCGCATGGCCCAGTCGCCGGGCCAGCGGCTGCAGGATTACCCGCCCCAGACGTCGAGCCTCGGCTTGCCCTCGGGCAGCTCGATGGAATCGGCGATGGCCGATGGCGGCGCCCGCAACGACTATCTGTCGCGCGTTTATCGCCACATCGACCCCTATCGCGACTATCCCTCGGCGGCCCGCGCGGCCCGGCAGCATGGCCGCGTCGTCACGCGCGTCACGATCAATCGCTCAGGCGAACTGCTCGACATCAGGCTCGACCATTCGAGCGGCTGGCCCTTGCTCGACAATGCCGAGATGGCGGCGATCCGGCGCGCCATGCCCTTGCCGCCGGTGCCAGCCGGCATGCGCGGCGACCCGGTCGTGCTGGTCCTGCCGATGAACTACTGAACGAGTCGGCCGGGGCTCAGGCGAAGTCGCCCGAGAGAGCCTGGCGGACGGCGGACGGCATCACGGCCATGTGGCCATAGTTGGCGTGATCGAAACCGACGACGACATCGCCGGCGCCGCCCTTGAACGCAGCGACCTGCGCCGGCGTGAACGAAAAGCGGATGAACTGCACGGAGGACGCCTTGCCATCCTCGCGCGAGCGTTCCTGGTCGTCCTCCGGCACGCCGCGGATCGTCTCGCTGCCGACCCGGATGAAGGCCTTGTGCTCGACGCCGCCCAGCATGCCGAGCACGCGCGCGCGGCGCAGCGGATCGTCGATCTCGAACATCACGGTGGCGACCAGCTCAGCTCCCGTGGGGATCAGCGGATTGTAGGCCGCGAGTTCGTCGGGGAGCTGCTCGGCGCCGCCCTTCTCGATGAAGAGCATCTCGAGCACCTGATGCAGCATCGTGTCGAACGATTCGAAATAGAAGGTCGCAAACGGCCCGACCTCGAGCCGGCGGTTCTTCTTCACCTCGGAGATCATGCGGCGCCGATCGGCCCGCAGCTTCGCATACTCGGCGAGCGGGATGATGTCGGAGGCCTCGATCTTGCGCGTGGTCATGGATCCTTACCTACAAGCCCGTAGGCCTGCGCGAACAGTTCGATGGGATGGCTGGCGCGCGACGGCTTCGGCGCCGTGTCGCCCGCCGTCATCTCCATTACCTGCATCAGATGGTCGGCCGCCAGCGGGCATTCCGACGCGACGAAGCTGGTGTCGTTCTTGAGCGCGGCCTGCGCGGCCGGCTTGCCGACCTTCACCGCCGTCTCGAAATTCTCGGTGCGTGCGCCCCAGATGCCGCCATGGCCGCTGCAGCGCTCGATCACCGCGACCTTCGTCTGCGGCACCAGGCGCAGCATCTCGGCCGCCTTGGCGCCCATGTTCTGCGCCCGCGCGTGGCAGGCGAGATGGACGCTGACGCCGCCTTCCAGCGGCTCCAGCCCCGGCGCCAGGCCGTGCTTCTTGGCGATGTCGACGACGTATTCGGAAAGGTCGAACGTGGCGTTCGACAGGCGCTCGATCGCCGGATCCTTCGGGCAGATCAGCTTCCATTCGAACTTCAGCATCAGCGCGCACGACGGCGTGAGCGCGATGATGTCGTAGCCCTTGTCGACCCACGGCAGCAGCGCGGCCGATACTTCATGCGCGGCCTTGGCGACCGATGCGATGTCGCCCAATTCGAGCTTCGGCATGCCGCAGCACGCCGGATGCACGACCTCGGTCTCGACGCCGTTCTTGGCCAGCACCGCGCGCGCGGCGGCGCCGATGTCGGTGTTGTTGAAGTTTACGAAGCAGGTCGCATAGAGCACCGCCTTGCGCTTGCCGAAGGCCGGTGCCGCCTCGTTCAGCTCGACACCTTCGCGGCGCGCGCGGATTTCGAAAGTCTCGTCGGCATAGTGCGGCAGGCGAGCGCCGTGGTGGATGCCGGTCCAGCGCTCCATGGTGTGGCGCGTCGTCTGATTGTGCTCGTCGCTCGCCCAGTTGACGACCGAGGCCAGGAAGTTGCCGATGCGGCCGCTGCGATCGGTGTCGGCCAGCTGCTTGTCGACGAAGTTGACGCCCTTCTTGCGCGCCTGCACCGCGCGATGGCGCAGCATCAGGTGCGGGAAGTCCAGCGCCCATTCGTGCGGCGGCACGTAGGGACACTTGGTCATGAAGCACATGTCGCACAGCGTGCAGGCTTCCTCGACCTGCGCGTAGTCTTCCTTCTTCACGCCGTCGAGCTCGCCGGTCGGGCCGTTGTCGATCAGGTCGAACAAACGCGGGAAGGAGTCGCAGAGATTGAAGCAGCGGCGGCAGCCGTGACAGATGTCGAAGACGCGCTCCATCTCCTTCTCGAGCGCCTTCTCGTCCCAGAACCAGGGGTTCTGCCAGTCGAGGTCGTGACGGATCGGGGCTTCGAGGCTGCCTTCGCGCATGGCGTCTGCTCTGCTGGAAAGAAGTTTTAGGAACGCAGTTACGAAAAAGGGGACCCGCAAGGGGTCCCCTTCGCAAAGCCCGAAGGGCTCAGCCCATCGTGTCGAGAGCCTTCTGGAAGCGGCCGGCGTGGCTCTTCTCGGCCTTCGCCAGCGTCTCGAACCAGTCGGCGACCTCGGCGAAGCCTTCCTCGCGCGCGGTGCGCGCCATGCCCGGGTACATGTCGGTGTACTCGTGCGTCTCGCCGGCGATCGCGGCCTTGAGGTTGCTGTCGGTCGGGCCGATCGGCAGGCCGGTGGCCGGGTCGCCGCTCACCTCGAGGAACTCGAGATGGCCGTGCGCGTGGCCGGTCTCACCCTCGGCGGTCGAACGGAAGACGACGGCGACGTCGTTGTAGCCTTCGACATCGGCCTTCTGTGCGAAATACAGGTAGCGGCGATTGGCCTGGCTCTCGCCGGCGAATGCAGCCTTCAGGTTGTCTTCGGTCTTGGATCCTTTGAGGTCTGCCATGGTCCCTACTCCCTTTGCGATCGGCCCATCCGCCGATCTCACGTGAGGGATTTAGGAGGCCGTGCACGATGGCGTCAAGTACCTTAGAAACGTTCTAAGTACTTGCAAACGCTTCGCAATCGCCGTTAGCGGCGGACCCTGACGATGACGTCGACCCGGGCGAGCGTGGTGCCCTTGGGCGGGGGCGGCAGGCCGTCGACGGTCACCATGTCGGACGGGAAATCGTACAGTTCGCCGTCGGTCTCGACGTAGAAGTGATGATGGTGACCGGTATTGGTGTCGAAATAGGACCGTCCCGGCGCCACGACGACTTCGCGCAGCAACCCGGCATCCCGGAACTGGTTGAGGGTGTTGTAGACCGTGGCCAGCGATACCGGCATGCGGCTCGCCTTCACCTCGGCGTGCAGGCTCTCTGCCGTAACGTGACGATGACCACCCTCGAACAGCACGCGCGCCAGCGCCACGCGCTGCCGGGTCGGCCGCAGGCCGGCCGCGCGGAGGCTGACGGTGAAATCGGGGCTATTGCCAGACATGGTGACAATCTTATGTAAGCAGGAGAAGAAGACAAGAAAAGGGCTTCGCCGGCCTGATCCGCCGGTTTGCGCCGGGCGACCGGCATCCTTATTCTGGCCCTGAAGCCCTCCGGGGCGGCCTGTGGGACGGTGAATGTGAGCGAGCTAGAGCAGAAGAACAGTTACACCTTCGAAGACCTGATCGAATGCGCCAAGGGTAACCTTTTCGGTCCCGGGAACGCCCAGCTGCCGCTGCCGCCCATGCTGATGTTCGACCGCATCGTCAAAATCGATTCGACCGGGGGCAAGTACGGCAAGGGCGAGATCATCGCCGAGCTGGACGTGAAGCCCGACCTCTGGTTCTTCGCCTGCCATTTCAAGGGCGATCCGGTGATGCCGGGATGCCTGGGCCTCGACGCGCTCTGGCAGATGCTGGGCTTCTTCCTGGGCTGGATGAAGGCCCCGGGCCGCGGCCGGGCGATCGGCGTGGGCGAGGTCAAGCTGACCGGCATGATCGTGCCGACGGTCAAGAAGCTGACCTATCACGTGCATCCGAAGCGCCTGATCCTGCGCCGCCTGGTCATGGGCGTGGGCGACGGCTTCGTGACCGCCGACGGCAACCCGGTCTACGAGGCGATCGACATGAAGGTCGGCCTGGTCAAGGACGGCCCCGCACCGGCCGGAGCGGCAGCCTGATGAAGCGCGTCGTCGTCACGGGTCTTGGGATCGTCTCCCCGATCGGCAACAACGCCGCCGAGGTCACGCAGTCCCTCAAGGAAGGCAAGTCCGGCATCGAGTTCGTGCCGCAGTACAAGGAGCTCGGCTTCCGCAGCCAGGTCGCCGGCACCCTCAAGCTCAATGTCGAGGAGCTGGTCGACCGCCGCCTCATGCGCTTCATGGGCAATGGCGGCGCCTATGCCTATCTCGCCATGAAGGAAGCGATCGCCGACGCCGGCCTCGGCGAGGCCGAGATCTCCAACGAGCGCACCGGTCTGGTCGCCGGCTCGGGCGGTCCGACCACCGGCGCCATCGTCCAGGCCGCCATCACTACCAAGGAGAAGGGCCCCAAGCGGGTCGGCCCGTTCCAGGTGCCGCGCGCCATGTCGAGCACCGTCTCGGCCAACCTCGCGACCGCCTTCAAGATCAAAGGCCCGAGCTATTCGATCAGCTCGGCCTGCTCGACCTCCGCGCACTGCATCGGCAACGCCGTCGAGACCATCCAGCTCGGCAAGGCCGACCGCATGTTCGCGGGCGGCGGCGAGGAACTCGACTGGACGCTCTCGGTCCTGTTCGACGCGATGGGCGCGATGTCGTCGAAGTACAACGACACGCCGGAGCGCGCGAGCCGCGCCTACGACAAGGACCGCGACGGCTTCGTCATCGCCGGCGGCGGCGGCATCGTGGTGCTGGAAGAGCTGGAGACCGCCAAGGCGCGCGGCGCCAAGATCTATGCCGAGGTGATCGGCTACGGCGCCACCTCCGACGGCGCCGACATGGTGGCTCCGTCCGGCGAAGGCGCCCTGCGCTGCATGAAGCTCGCGCTCGAAGGCTTCCCGAGCGCGCCCCGGCGCAACACGCCAGTGAACTACATCAACACCCACGGCACCGCGACGCCGGTGGGCGACATCACCGAACTCGATGCCATCCGCGCCGTGTTCGGCGAAAGCCAGCCCAACAAATTGCCGGTCGTCAGCTCGACCAAGTCGCTGACCGGCCATAGCCAGGGCGCGACCGGCGCGCACGAGGCGATCTATTCGCTGCTGATGATGAAGGACGACTTCATCGCGGCCTCGGCCAACATCGAGAACCTCGATCCCGGCGCCGAGGGCTATCCCATCGCCCGCGAGCGCATCGACAATGCCGGGCTGCAGACCGTGATGTCGAACAGCTTCGGCTTCGGCGGCACCAACGCCTGCCTCCTGTTCTCCCGCTACGACAACTGAGGCGGATGACCATGCCGAACGATCCCGTCGCCAGGTCGCTGCCTGACGTCCCCAAACTCATGGCCGGCAAGCGCGGCCTGATCATGGGCGTGGCCAACAATCATTCGATCGCCTGGGGCATCACCCAGGCCCTGCACGCCGCGGGCGCCGAGATGGCGTTTACCTATCAGGGCGCGGCGTTCGGCAAGCGCGTGCTGCCGATGGTCCAGAAGCTAGGCTCCAACGTGGTCGTCGAGGCCGATGTCGAGGACGAGGCGAGCCTCGACCGGCTGTTCGAGACCTTGAAGAAGGAATGGGGCCGCCTCGACTTCGTGGTCCATGCCATCGCCTTCTCCGACAAGGACGAGCTGAAGGGCCGCTACGTCGACACGACCAAGGCCAACTTCCAGCGCAGCCTCACCATCTCCTGCTACTCCTTCACCGAGATCGCGCGCCGCGCGCTGCCGCTGATGACCGAGGGCGGCAGCATGATCACGCTGACCTATGAAGGCTCCACGCGGGTGATGCCGTCCTACAACGTGATGGGCGTCGCCAAGGCCGCGCTGGAGGCCAGCGTGCGCTACCTCGCGGCCGATCTCGGCCCGCAGGGCGTGCGGGTGAACGCGATTTCGCCCGGCCCGATGCGCACCCTCGCAGGTGCGGTGATCGGCGGCGCGCGCTACGTCTACCGCGTCTCGCGCGACGCGGCGCCGCTCCGCCGCAACGTCGAGCTGACCGATGTCGGCGGCGCCGCGCTCTACTACCTCTCGGACCTCAGCGCCGGCGTCACCGGCACGGTCCACTTCGTCGATTCCGGCTATCACGCGATCGGCCTGCCGCACGACGGCAGCGCCGCCCCCAGCGCCAGCGGCGAACAGTAGGCCGCCGCCGCCTCAGGCGATCACGATATCCATCGTGGTCGCCATCGCGCCGGGCTCCAGACCCGACGCCGGCTCCAACTTCATCTCGATCCGCTCGCGCTGTCCCGGAACGCGGACGGCTCTCCTGAAGACACCGTCGCGCTCGTTCTGCGGATCGCCCGCGAGATAGAACTGGCTGGTCAGCATTCTTCCGTCGCCGGTCGCCACCTTGAGATGGATGTGCGGCGTGCGGCCGGGATAGGCCACGGGCTTCAGGGTACGGAAGCTGTATCGGCCTTCGGCATCGACCAGCATGCGTCCGTAGCCCTGGAACGCCGCGTCGCGCCGGTCGCGCCCGGGCTGGCGCGGATGGTCGTAGAGGCCCTGCGCATCGCACTGCCAGATCTCGATCATCGCGCCGCTGCGTGCGCCACCACCGAGGTCGATCACCCTTCCCTGCAGATGCAGCACCTGCCCCATCGCCTGCGCCGCCTGCCCGCGCACCTGCACGAGGTCGTTGTCGATGTCGGCGGGAAAACCGGTCGGATAGAACGGCCCCTCGGTCTGCGTGGGCGTCGGCACGAGGCCGGCGGCAAAGGACGGCAGGCCGGGCGCCAGCGCGAGGCCGGCACCGACCAGCACGGTGCGACGGGAGAGAATCGGAAGCTTCGTCATGCGAAGAGATACGCAAACAAAAGCGGCGGCCCGAAGGCCACCGCTAACCCTTTCTCCTCATCCTGAGGAGGCTGCGCAGCAGCCGTCTCGAAGGATGGGCGACAGACCGGGTGCTCGTGCCCACCCTTCGAGACGCTCACTGCGTTCGCTCCTCAGGGTGAGGTCATTATTGGAAAGCTTGGAATACCTACTGGTCGAGCTGGAGATTGTTCTCCTTGATGAGCTGCGCCCACCGCGCGGTTTCCTCGGCGATGCGCGTCTGGAATTGCGCCATCGTGTTGGGCAGGTAGATCAGGCCGTTATCCGTCAGCATCTTCTTCACTTCGGGTGTGCCGGCGGCGGCGGTGTATTCCTTGTAGAGTCGGTCGACGATCGGCTGCGGCGTACCGGCGGGCGCGATCACGGCGTACCAGGTCACCACCTCGTCATCGCCGAGCGACAGCTCCTTCAGCGTCGGCACGTCGGGAAGCTGAGGCACGCGTTGCAAGGTCGTCACCGCAAGCGCGCGCAGCTTGCCCGCCTGGATGTGCGGCAAAGCGAGCGGCAGCGTGTCGAACATCGCGTGGATATCGCCTGCGAACATCGCCGGCAGCGATTCGTTGGTGCCCTTGAAGGGAACATGCAGGAGGTCGCTGGCGGTCCGCCTCTTCAGCATTTCGAAGGTGAGGTGCGCGGGGCTGCCCGGCCCGACCGAGGCGTAATTGAGAACGCCGGGCTTGGCTTTCGCCGCGTCGACCAGGTCCTTCACCGTCTTGATCGGCGAGTCTCCCGAGACGACCAGCACCAGCGGCGAGGCGGCGAACATGGTGATGGGAATCAGGTCGTCCTTCACGCTGTAGGGCATCTGCTTGTACAGCGACGGGAAGATGGTGAGCGGGCCCAGGTTGCCCATGCCGATCGTGTAGCCGTCGGGCTTGGCCTTGGCGATCTCGGTGACGCCGATGCGGCCCGCCGCGCCGGCCTTGAAGTCGGTGATCACCGTCTTGCCCAGCGCAGCCGCGACCTTGTCGTTGAACGACCGCGCGATCACGTCGTTCAGGCCGCCCGCCGGCCACGGCACGAGGAACCGCACGGGCCGCGTCGGCCAGTCGTTGGGAGACTGCGTCGGAGCCTGGGCCAGGGCTTGGCCCGCCGCCGCCACAGGCGCCGCGCACAAAAGGTTCGTCAGCAGACGTCGCGTGATTTTCATGGTCCCACCCCAAGCAATAGTCGGGCCGCACGCTAGACGACGCGCCCTGCTGCCGTCGAGGAGATCGGCGGCCACAAACAAAAACGGCGGCCCGTGGGCCGCCGTTTCGTTACCGATCGGTAGAGATGTTACTCGCCGGCGGCGGGGGCCGCTTCGACGGGCTTGTTCGAGATGTCCTCGCCGGTCTCCTGGTCGACGACCTTCATGGAGAGGCGGACCTTGCCGCGGTCGTCGACGCCCAGGACCTTGACCTTGACCTGGTCGCCTTCCTTGACGACGTCGTTCACCTTGGCGACGCGGCGCGGCGCCAGTTCCGAGATGTGCACGAGGCCGTCGCGCGCACCGAGGAAGTTCACGAAGGCGCCGAACTCGACGGTCTTCACGACCTTGCCGGTGTAGATCACGCCGACTTCCGGCTCGGCCACGATGCCCTTGATCCAGTCGATTGCGCGCTGGCCGGCCTTGGCGTCGACCGCCGCGACCTTGATCGTGCCGTCGTCCTCGATGTCGATCTTGGTGCCGGTCTGTTCGGTGATCTCACGAATCACCTTGCCGCCCGTGCCGATCACTTCGCGGATCTTGTCCTTGGGGATCGTGAACTGCGTGATGCGCGGCGCGTTCGAGCTCACGCCCTCACGCGCGCCGCCCAGACCCTTGGCCATCTCGCCCAGGATGTGGATGCGGCCGTCCTTCGCCTGGCCGAGCGCGACCTTCATGATCTCCTCGGTGATCGAGGTGATCTTGATGTCCATCTGCAGCGAGGTGATGCCCTTCTCGGTGCCGGCGACCTTGAAGTCCATGTCGCCGAGGTGATCCTCGTCGCCCAGGATGTCCGACAGGACGGCGAAGCGCTCGCCTTCCTTGATCAAGCCCATGGCGATGCCCGCGACCGGACGCTCCATCGGGACGCCCGCGTCCATCAGCGACAGCGAGCCGCCGCAGACCGAGGCCATCGACGAGGAGCCGTTCGACTCGGTGATCTCCGACACGATGCGGATCGTGTACGGGAACTTCTCCTTCGACGGCAGCATCGGGCGCAGCGCGCGGAAGGCGAGCTTGCCGTGGCCGATCTCGCGACGGCCGGGCGAACCCATGCGGCGCACTTCACCGACCGAGTACGGAGGGAAGTTGTAATGCAGCATGAAGTGCTCGCGGTACTCGCCCTCGAGCGCGTCGATGATCTGCTCGTCCTGGCCGGTGCCGAGCGTGGCGACGACCAGCGCCTGGGTCTCGCCGCGGGTGAACAGCGACGAGCCGTGGGCGCGCGGCAGGATGCCGACCTCGGCCACGATCGGGCGGACGGTCTTGGTGTCGCGGCCGTCGATGCGCTTGCCGGTGTCGAGGATGGCGGTGCGGACGACGTCGGCCTCGAGGTTGCCGAACTGCTCGCCGAACGCGGCCAGCGCGGCGTCATCGCCCTCGAACAGCTTCTTGGCTTCGGTCTTCACCGCGCCGATCTTGGCCTGGCGAGCCTGCTTCTGGGTCTCGGCAAACGCCTCGACCAGCTTGCCGTGCATCTCGGACTTGAGCTTGGCGGCTACGGTCTTCGACGCTTCCGACGGGTCGGTGAGCGGCAGCGGCTCCTTGGCGCAATGCTCGGCGAGCTGGATGATCGCGTCGATCACCGGCTGGAACGAGCGATGGGCTTCCATGACGGCGCCCAGCATGACTTCCTCGGAAAGCTCCTTGGCTTCCGACTCGACCATCAGCACGCCTTCCTTGGTGCCGGCGACGACGAGATCGAGCGTGCTCGTCTCGAGCTGCACCTTGGTCGGGTTCACGATGTACTTGCCGTCGGTGTAGCCGACGCGCGCGGCGCCGATCGGGCCCATGAAGGGCACGCCCGAGATCGTGAGGGCAGCCGACGTGGCGACCATCGCCAGGATGTCGGGATCGTTCTCGAGATCGTGGGCCAGCGTCGTGACGACGACCAGCGTCTCGTTGCGATAGCTCTCGTGGAACAGCGGGCGGATCGGGCGGTCGATCAGGCGCGAGGTGAGGATTTCCTTCTCGCTGGGACGGCCTTCACGCTTGAAGAAGCCGCCGGGGATCTTGCCCGCGGCAAAAGCCTTCTCCTGGTAGTTCACGGTCAGCGGGAAGAAATCGAGGCCGGGCTTCGGCTTCTTCTCGAACACGACGGCGGCCAGCACCGTGGTGCCACCGTAGCTCGCCATGACGGCGCCATCGGCCTGGCGCGCGATCTTGCCGGTCTCGAGCACGAGCTTGCGCCCGGCCCAGTCAACTTCCTTGCGAAAAACTTCAAACATTCTCATTCATCCTTTCCATCACGGTCGCCTGCCCCCGTTTGGCTGCGACCGCCCATCGGCGCCCTTGCGCCGACAGGACCGGGCCAGGCCTTTGCTCTCGCCCCTGCCTTCCCGGTTACTGCGATGTCGCGTCAGACGGTCGAACTCACGGGGACCGACGACGCGACGCTAAAAGGCCCCGTCCGGAGGACGGGGCCGTTGGATCAACGACGCAGACCCAAACGCTCGATCAACGTCGCGTAACGCTTGTTATCACGCGACTTGAGGTAGTCGAGCAGTCGACGGCGCTGGCCGACGAGCTTCAGCAGACCACGGCGCGAATGATGATCCTTCGCGTGGCCCTTGAAGTGCTCGGTAAGGTTGGAAATACGCTCGCTGAGGATCGCGACCTGGACTTCCGGCGAACCCGTGTCGCCTTCGGCCTGGGCATACGTCTTGATCAGCTCCGCCTTGCGGTCGGCTGTAATCGACATCGGTCATCTCCTGAAAACTAAAGGTTGAACACGCGCACCGGCTGGAGAGAAACGCCGTCCGAGCGGACCAGCGCCACGAGCCTGCTGCCGACCTCCGCGCGAACGAGCGCGCCGGACGGCGGTGCGTCCCGGGTCAAGAGAACAGGCTGGCCTTGGCGCAACCGGTCCGCTTGGGCTTCCGTCATGGCCAGCGCCGGGATGTCGTCCAGCGCGGTCGCAACGGGAGCCAAGGCCCCGAAGAGCGCGGGAATATGCCCGAGGGCCTCCAGTTTGGGAAGCGAAATGGACCCTTCTTCGCGGAAGGGTCCCACAACCGTCCGGCGCAATGCCGACAGGTGTCCGACGGTGCCGAGGGCCAGCGCCAAGTCGCGCCCGAGGGACCGGATATAGGTGCCCTTGCCGCACTGGACCACGAAATCTGCGTGGTCCGCGTCAGGCCTCCCGACCATCTCCAGCCGCTCGATGACCACCTGGCGCAATTTCAGTTCGACTGACTCTCCGGCACGGGCCAGATCATAGGCTCTCTTACCGTCGATTTTCAGCGCCGAGAAGGCCGGCGGCCTCTGTGCGATCTCGCCCAGGAAGGCGGGCAGCGCGGACTGGATGGCGGCATCCGTGGGCCGGACATCACTGGTCGCCGTGACCTCGCCCTCGGCATCCTCGGTCGAGCGGGCTTCGCCGAAGCGCAGGGTGAACAGGTACTCCTTCCGCGCGTCCATGATGAAGGGCACGGTCTTGGTCGCCTCGCCCAGCGCGATCGGCAGGATCCCGCTGGCCAGCGGATCGAGCGTGCCGCCATGCCCGGCCTTCTGCGCCCCGAACAGCCGGCGCACGCGGCTGACTGCCGGCGTCGAGCCCAGCCCCACCGGCTTGTCGAGCACGATCCACCCGTCGACCTTGTCGCCTTTTTTCCTGCGCGCCATCACTCGACCACGACTCGTTGCCCACCCTTCGAGACGGCTGCTGCGCAGCCTCCTCAGGGTGAGGTCTTTAATTGTTGCCACGCGCGCGCCTCACCCTGAGGAGCGGCCGCAGGCCGCGTCTCGAAGGGTCGGCAACCCGCGGAGCGCCCGTTTAAGCCTACAAAGCGTTGCGCGCCAGCCGTCGGTTCAGGCAGGCTGCAATCATGACATTTGGGCTGCAGTCGGATCGTGTCCGACAGACGACGCTTTTTGGATTGTTCTTCCTCTCGGGAGCGGCAGCCCTCATCTACCAGACAGCGTGGCATCGGTTGCTCGGCCTGTTCGCCGGCGCCGACACGATCGCCGCCGCGCTGGTGGTGGGCGCTTTCCTGCTGGGTCTCGGCATCGGCAGCCTCGCGGCCGGCCTCTACGCCGACCGACTGTCGCGCCGCGCAGCGTTGATCGCCTTCGCGATCTGCGAGGTCGGCATCGCGGTCTTCGCCGTGCTGAGCCCGTGGCTCTACTACGACGTGATCTATCGCGGGCTGCTGCCGCTCGCGGAATCGCGCGGCGTGATCTTCGCCATCGTGTTCGCCGGCCTGCTGTGGCCGACCTTCCTGATGGGCTGCTCGCTGCCGTTCCTCTCCAAGGCGATCGTCAGCCAGATCGCGGGCTCGGCGCAGCTTATCGGCTGGCTCTACGGGCTGAACACGCTGGGCGCGGGCGTCGGCGCTTTCTTTGGCGGCTGGTACCTGATCGGTACGGTGGGCTTCGACAAGGCGGTCTATCTCGGCGCGCTGATCAACCTCGTCGTCGCGATCGTGGGCCTCCTGCTGGCGCGCGGCCTCGACATGGGCGACGCGAGCCCGGCGAAGAAGGCGGCAACCGCCGAGACGGCCGATGGCGTCGTGTGGCGCTGGTCGCTGCTGGTCTTCATCAGCGGCTTCCTGATCGTGGCCCTGCAGATCGTCTGGTACCGCCTGATCGGCGTGCTGCTGCAATCGAACGGCTACAGCTTCTCGCTGGTGCTGACGGTGTTCCTGCTGGGTGACGCCGCCGGTCTCCTCGTCGGTGCGCGCGTCATCGACCGCATCGCCGATCCGCGCCGCTTCTTCTTCCTGATGCAGGGCATCGCGACGGCGCTGGCGCTGGCCGGCGCGTGGTTCGTCTATCTCGGCATCGGTGCGGGGATCCTGCCCAACAGCTTCGTCGACCACGACATCATGGGGCCGAACACCGCCAACCCGGCGCTGATCGTGCTGCTGCTCGCCATCGTCGTACTGCCGGCCTCGTTCATCATGGGTTTCTCGTTCCCGGTGGTGCAGAAGGCCGTGCAGCGCGACCTCGACCGCCTCGGCAGCCGCGTCGGCTTCGTGCAGCTGGCCAACATCGTCGGCAACAGCATGGGCAGCCTGGTGGCCGGCCTGCTGCTGCTCGATCTTGCGGGCACGGCGGGCACGCTGAAGCTGCTGGTCGCCATCGGTCTTGCCTTTGCCGTCCTGCAGTTCGCGGGACCGCGCGCCACGCGCTGGGCGTACCTGCCGGCCGCGGTGCTGGTGGCCGGGCTGCTGTTCTTCCCGGGCGGCGAAACCTTCTGGCGTCGCCTGCACGGTCTCACGACCGAGAAGGCGATCGTGGCCGAGGACAAGACCGGCCTCAGCCTGCTCAAGATGGCAGGGAAGGATGACGGCCGCTTGTACATCCAGGGCCATTCACAGAGCCGCCTGCCCTTCGACACCGTCCACGCCTATCTCGGCGCCATCGGCCCGCTGACCCACGACGCGCCCAGGCGCGTGCTGGTGATCGGTTCCGGCACCGGCGGCACGCCCTACGCCGCGGGCCTCAATCCCGCGACCGAAAAGGTGAAGGTGATCGAGATCGTGGCGCCGGTGATCGAAACGCTGAAGACCTACAACGCCGGCGGCGGCAAGTCCGGTGTCGACGCGCTGCTGTCGAGCAAGCGCTTCGACGTGACAGTGGCCGACGGCCGCCATTCGCTGGCGCTCGACCCGGTGCGCTACGACGTGATCGAGGCCGATGCGATCCTGCCCAAGACCGCCCTGTCGGGCCTGCTGAACAGCCGCGAGTTCTTCGAGCAGGTCCGGGCAAAGCTGGCGCCGGGCGGCATCTACGTGCAGTGGGCGCCGACCGAGCGTTCGGTCGCGACGTTCCGATCCGTCTTCCCCTACGTCACCCTGGTTCATCCGGCGCTGCTGGGCAGCGACCGGCCGATCCCCTACAGCCGCGAGAAGGTCGCCGCGCTATTGGCGCAGCCCGACGTGTCCGCGCATCTCACGGCAGCACGCATCGACAAGGCCGAGTTGGCGAAGTGGTTCGAAGACAAGAAGATCGAGGTGCTGAACGACGGCAAGACCGTGCCGACGGACTCGCCCAACACGGATTTCTTTCCGCGCGACGAGTATTACCTCAATCGTCGTCCTTGATGTCGCGCGCGACGTCGGGCCGGCGCAGCAGCGCGCCGATCTTGTCGGCCTCGTCGAAGGTGCGGTCGATGTCGAAGCGGATCTCGGGGGCAGTGCGCAGGCCTGCCTTCTCACTGACCCGGCCGCGGAACCACGGCGCCGCCCGGCGCAGCGCGGCCAGCAGCCGGTCCTTGTCCTCGCCGCCCAGCGGCATGACGTAGGCCGTGGCGTTGCGCAGGTCGGGGCTGATGTCGACCGAGGTCACGGTGATCGTGGCATCGCGCAGATCGGGATCGCGCATGTTGCCGCGCTCGAGGAGCTCAGCCAGCAGATGGCGAATCTCCTCGCCGACCCGGAGCTGACGCTGGCCGGGGGCGCGATGTTCCTTGTCGGACGAGCGACGCCGCGACATGACGGTTCCTCTTGATCTCGCACCACCTCCCCCGCTGGCGGGGGAGGTGAAGACAGTCATTACAAGGTCGGCTGGACCTGCTCGACGTCGAAGCACTCGATGATGTCGCCGACCTTGATGTCTTCGTAGTTCTCGAAGGCCATGCCGCACTCGAAGCCGTGCTGCACTTCCTTCACTTCGTCCTTGAAGCGACGGAGCGTCTTCAGCGTGCCCTCGTGGATCACGATGTTGTCGCGCAGCAGGCGAACCTTGTTGCCGCGCGTGACCTTGCCGTCGGTGACCATGCAGCCCGCGACGTTGCCGGCCTTGGTGACCTTGAAGACTTCGCGGATCTGCGCGTTGCCGACCAGCGTCTCCTTGTAGGTCGGGTCGAGGAGGCCGACCATCAGGGCCTGCATGTCCTCGGTGACCTTGTAGATGATGCTGTAGTAGCGGATGTCGATCTTGTCGCGCTTGGCGATCTCGCGCGCCTGCGGGTTCGCACGCACGTTGAAACCGATGATCAGCGCGCCCGACGCCTTGGCCAGCGTCATGTCGGCTTCGCTGATGCCGCCGACGCCGTTGTAGACGACGCGCGTGACGACCTTCTCGGTGCCGAGGCGGGACAGCGCACCGGCCAGCGCTTCCGCCGAGCCCTGCACGTCCGCCTTGATCAGCACCGGCAGTTCCTTCGCCGTGCCCTCGCGGATGCCCTTGATCATCTCCTCGAGGGTGCCGCGGCCGCCCGCGGCGCGGGCCAGCTCGAGCTGGCGATCGCGACGGGAACGGAAATCGGAGATCTCGCGCGCACGCGCTTCGCTCTCCACCACATGGAACTCGTCGCCCGCCTGCGGCGTGCCGGCGAGGCCCAGGACCTCGACCGGGAAGGCCGGACCGGCATGCTCCACGGCGTGGCCGTGATCGTCGACGAGGCGACGCACGCGACCCCACACCGAGCCTGCGACGAGGATGTCGCCGACCTTGAGGGTGCCGCGCTGCACCAGCACCGTCGCGACCGAACCACGGCCCGGATCGAGCTTGGCTTCGATCACGACGCCGTCGGCGGCGCGGTCGGGATTGGCCTTGAGTTCGAGAACCTCGGCCTGCAGCAGGATGGCTTCCTCGAGCTTGTCGAGGTTCATCCGCTTGGTCGCCGAGACCTCGATCGACTGGACGTCGCCGCCCAGCGCCTCGACCTGGATCTCCTCGCGCAGCAGCTCGTTCTGCACCCGGCTCGCTTCGGCGCCGGGCTTGTCCATCTTGTTGATGGCCACGATGATCGGCACGCCCGCCGCCTTGGCGTGGGCGATCGCTTCCTTGGTCTGCGGCATGACGCCGTCATCGCCGGCAACCACCAGCACGACGATGTCCGTCACCTTGGCGCCGCGGGCGCGCATGGCGGTGAACGCCTCGTGGCCCGGCGTGTCGAGGAAGGTGATCTTCTGCTCCGACGGCAGGGTCACCTGGTAGGCGCCGATATGCTGCGTGATACCGCCGGCCTCGTGCGCCGCCACGTCGGTGGCGCGCAGCGCGTCGAGCAGCGACGTCTTGCCGTGATCGACGTGACCCATGATCGTGACGACCGGCGGACGCGCAACCAGCGTCTCGTCGGCATCGGGAACATCGGCCAGGCCGGTCTCGACGTCGCCTTCGGTGACGCGCTTGTAGCGGTGACCCATCTCCGTCACGACCAGCTCGGCCGTGTCGGCATCGATCGCCTGGTTGATGGTCGCCATCACGCCCATGCGCATCAGCGTCTTGATGACGTCGGCACCGCGCTCGGACATACGCGCCGCGAGATCCTGGACGGTGATCGACTCAGGGATCGTGACTTCTCGATAGACCTTCTGCTGCGGCTCGCTACCGAACTGCTGGCGACGCTCGCGCTCCAGGCGGCGGCGCTGCTGCGCCACCGACCGGCTGCGGAAATCGTTCTCGCCCGCGACAGCGCGGCCGACGTCGACCTTGTCGTTGCGGCGCTTGGGCGCCTCGCGGCGTGCGCCCGGCGTCTGCGGCGGGCGCTTGACGACCACGGGCAGCCGCGGCGGCGGCGGACGGTTCGCGGGCGACGAGGCCGGACGGCGAATCGGCGCAGCCGGGGCCGCCGGCGCAGGAGCCGCGGGCGGCGGGGCCGGACGGGCGCTGATCTCCTGGGTCTGACGGGCGATCGGGGTTTCCGGCGCGGCCGTCGAGGCCTGGTCGAGGCGCTTCTGGACGAGAGCGTCGGCCTTTCGCTTGGCCTCCTCCTCCGACTTCTTGCGGGCCTCTTCCTCGGCGAGGCGCTTGCGATGCTCCTCGTCGGCCTTGGCGCGGGCCTCTTCCTCGATGGCGCGGCGGCTGGCTTCCTCGGCGGCGCGCTTGCGCGCGACTTCGGCGTCGCGGTTGGCGTCGACGAGGGCGCGGGCCCGCGCTTCCTTCTCTTCCTCGGTGAGGGTGCGCAGCACGATGCCGCGACCGCCAGGCGCACCGGGGCGAACGGGCCCCGAGGAACGGCCGGGGGCCGGTGCCGAGCTACGGCCGGGAGCCGATGCGGGCGCGCCGCTTCCGCCGCTGCGCAGGTTCAGGGTGCGGCCGGGAGGTGCCGACGGAGCGGCAGCAGGCTTCGGCGGCTCGGGAGCCGGCGCGGGCGCCACGGGGGCGGGCGCAGCCGTCGCAGCGGGAGGCGTTCCCGCGCGCTTCACCGGCTTCTTGACCTCGACCGTTACCGCGCGCGTACGCCCGTGCGAGAATTTCTGGCGCACCTGCGTCGCGTCCGCCTTCGCCGCCGCGCCTGCGCGGTTCGTCGAGAGGGTCAGCGGCTTGGTCGTCTTGTTCTGTTCGTTCTGTTCCGTCATGTCGGCTGTTGTCCTTGCTCCGCCCCGGCCCGTCAACCGGCGCCGTTCAATCGGAACCCACGCCAGCGCGTCGCTCCGACAGAAATTCGTTCAATGAAGGCGCCGCCCGCATCATCGCGCGCAACCGCCACGTAGACCGCCTGCTCGCGGCCGAAGATTCCGCCCAGCGCGGCCGCATCGCCCAGCCGCTCGAGCGGCAGGCCGGTCGCCCGCAGCTTCTGCAGCCCGTCGCCGTCGGCCTCGTCGGCAACGACGAGAAGCCCGGCCTGTCCGCGGCCGATCATCTGCTCGACCTTCACAAAGCCCGCAACGGCACGACCTGCGCGGCGGGCCCGGCCGAGATCGGCCAGGGTTCTCTCGAGAAGCAGCCGCTCGACCCGGTCCACGAGTTCCGCCGACGCCTTCACCGGCGCGCGCGCCGCCCGGGAGAACAGCTTCTTTTCGACCGCCCGCTCGAGCGCGGCGCGCTCGGCCCGCACCCACATGCCGCGCCCCGGCAGCTGCCGCGCCAGATCGGGCACGACCTCGCCCTCCGGCCCGACGACGAACCGGATCATCTTCTCCGGCGCGCCTTCCTCGCCGGTCGCGATGCAGGTGCGCACCGGGCCGGCGGGGGGAGCCGTGAGATGGGGTTCCGTCATGGCGAAGGCAAGGGTCAAGGGCTCTTCTCCGCTCAGGCCTTGGCCGCTTCGTCGGCCGGAGCGGCCTCGTCGGCGAACCAGTGCTCGCGCGCCTTCATGATGATGGCGTTGGCGGCGTCGTTATCCATGGTGCTCTCGCCCACGATCTCGCGCAGCTCGTCGGAGGCGAGGTCGGCCAGGTCGTCGAGCGTCTTCACGCCAGCCTCGCCCAGCGCGACCACCATCGGCAGGGTCAGGCCCTCGGCGTTGACCACGTCCTCGGCCACACCCAGCGAGGCCAGGCGCTCGGCCAGCTCCGCGTCGCGCTTCTCGAGATATTCGCGGCCGCGACGCTGCAGCTCGGTGGCGATCTCCTCGTCGAAGCCCTCGACGCCGGCCAAGTCCTCGACCGCGGCGTCCGAGACGTCCTCGACCGTCGCATAGCCCTCGGCGACCAGCAGGTGGGCGATCACGTCATCGACGTCGAGCGTGGCCTTGAAGAGCTCGGTGCGCTCGCGCGTGTCCTTCTGGCGGCGCTCGCTCTCCTCGGTCTCGGTCATGATGTCGATTTCCCAGCCGGTGAGCTGGGAGGCCAGCTTCACGTTCTGGCCGCGGCGGCCGATCGCGAGGCTGAGCTGGTCGTCGGGAACGACGACCTCGGTCTTGTTCTTCTCCTCGTCCATCAGCACCTTGCTGACCTCGGCCGGCGCCAGTGCGTTGACGATGAAGTTCGCCGTGTCGTTCGACCACGGGATGATGTCGACCTTCTCGCCCTGCAGCTCCTGCACGACGGCCTGGACGCGGCTGCCGCGCATGCCGACGCAGGCGCCGATCGGATCGATCGAACTGTCGTGGCTCAGCACGGCGATCTTGGCGCGGCTGCCGGGATCGCGGGCGACCGCCTTGATCTCGATGATGTTGTCGTAGATCTCCGGCACTTCCTGCGTGAACAGCTTGGCCATGAACTGCGGATGGCTGCGCGACAGGAAGATCTGCGGGCCGCGCGGCTCCTCGCGCACGTCGAAGATGTAGGCGCGCACGCGGTCGTTCACGCGCAGCGATTCGCGCGGAATCGTCTCGTCGCGGCGGATCACGCCCTCGGCGCGCTGCAGGTCGACGGTGATGTTGCCGTAGTCGACGCGCTTGACCACGCCCGACACGATCTCGCCGATCCGGTCCTTGAATTCCTCGTACTGGCGCTTGCGCTCGCTCTCACGCATGCGCTGCGTGATCACCTGCTTGGCGGTCTGGGCGGCGACGCGGCCGAAGTCGATCGGCGGCAGCTCGTCGGTCAGGAAGTCGCCGACCTGCGCCTCGGGATTGCGGCGCTGGGCGTCGACCACCGAGACCTGGGTGTTCTCGTTCTCGATCACGTCGGCGACCTGCATGTAGCGCAGCAGCTTGATCTCGCCGGTCTTGCGGTCGATCTCGGCGCGGATGTCGTGCTCGAGCCCGTACTTGGCGCGGCCGGACTTCTGGATGGCCTGCTCCATCGCCTCGAGCACTTCCTCGCGTTCGATGCCTTTTTCGCGGGCGACCATGTCGGCCACCTGCAGCATTTCCAGGCGCGGGATATCGGCTGTCGTCGCCATGTCTCTTCCCTCTTCTTTAGCCAGTCTTCAGTGGGTCTGCCCGGCCGCGCCTTCGGCAGCCAGACGGTGTTCTTCGATCAGGCGGTCGGTCAGTTCGAGCTTGGCGCGGGTGACCACCTCGAGCGGCACCACGGCTTCCTTGCCGTCGTCGAGGCGCAACCGCACCAACCCGTCATCCAGGCCGAGCAGCGTCCCCTTGAAGCGACGCCGTCCCTCGACCGGAAGCGAGGTCTCGAGGCGGGCGATGTGACCCGCCCAGCGCGCATAATCCTTGGGCCGGGTGAGCGGCCGGTCGATGCCTGGCGAGCTCACTTCCAGCGTGTAGGCCTCGGTAATCGGATCCTCGACGTCCAGAACGGCCGAGACGGCGCGCGACACGGTCGCGCAATCCTCGACATCCAGCGGCCGCCCGTCGGCGGGCTCGATCATGAGCTGCAGGGTCCCGCCCTTGCTCAGGGCGACGCGAACCAGCTCGAAACCCATGCCGACGATGGTCGGGGCCACGATGTCTTCGATTCGGCGCAGCAGATCGGTCACGCGGTTGGCACTTCTCGACGATTTTGGGCGGTTGGGACTGAGCCAAATGAAAAGAGCGGGTTTTCGGCCCACTCTTTTTCTTTGGTTCATCCCGTGAACCCGATGAGGATGCCGCGCATATAGGCTTCCGCCTGCCGACTGGCAAGGGATTCCGGCACACCCTATGGGGGGATCAGAGGCACCCTCTATATATAGTGGCGACCAACCCTCCCCATTTGAATGGGGAGGAAAGCTAACGCCGTCTCAACCGCAGGAAGACCGGCTTGTGGCCGGCGAGCATTTTCTTCTCGTAGCGTGTCTCGGGCCAGTCGGCGGGACGGCCGCGCCAGTCGGCCGGGCTTTCGGCCAGCCATTCGAACTCGGCGTGGCGGCAGGCATGCTCCACCATCCAGGGCAGGTAGCTGGGATCGTCGGTGGCGAGGCGCAGCTCGGCGCCGGACTTCATCAGGCGGGCCAGGATGTCGAGATTGGCGCGCTGCACGAAGCGGCGCTTGTGGTGGCGCGTCTTCGGCCAGGGGTCGGGGAACAGGACGAAGGCGCGCGATAGCGATTGCGGCGGCAGCGCCTGCATCACGAAGCGGGCATCGTCGGTGAACAGCCGCACGTTCGACACGCCCGTCCGCTCGATGTGCGCCAGGCACTTGGCGACGCCGTTGATGTAGGGCTCGCAGCCGATCAGCCCGACAGTCGGATGCTGCTCGGCCTGCCAGACGAGGTGCTCGCCCGCGCCGAAGCCGACTTCGAGCCACACGCCGCCTTCCGGCAGCGTACCGCCGAAGGCCTGCGCGAGATCGATCTTCGCGGCGCTCTCGGCAACTTCGTTGTCGGGCGTGACGATGGGTTCGGCCGGCAGGGCGACTTCGAGGCGAGGCAGCAGCTTGTCGAGCAGCGACTGCTGCCCGGCCCGCAGTTTCTTGCCCCGTCGACGGCCATGCAGCGTGCGTCGGCGGGCTTCTTCCATGATTTATAAGTCCTGGGCGGCCTTACATGATCACGTCGATGAGGTACGGACCCTTGTGCGACATGGCGTAGGTGAGTTGCTTGGTGAGCTCCTCCAGATTGGTCGCCTTGCCGGAGGCCACGCCCATGCCCTTCGCGAGATCGGTGAACTGCAGGGTCGGCCGGTCGAGCGTCAGCATGTCGATAGCGCGCGGACCGGGATTGGCCGCGCCGACATCGGCGAGCTGGCTGTAGAGGATGTTGTAGGAGCGGTTCGAGAAGATCATCACGCAGACGTCGAGATTCTCGCGCGCCATCGTCCACAGCGACTGGATCGTGTACATCGACGAGCCGTCGCCGATCATGCAGATGACCTTGCGATCCGGGCACGCCACGGCAGCGCCGACGGCGACGGGAGCACCGAAGCCGATCGAGCCGCCCATGTTGTTCAGCCAGTCGTGCGGCGGAGCGCCGGCGCTGAACGGGAAGAAGCCGCGGCCCGTCGTCACCGATTCATCGACCACGATGGCGCCTTCCGGCATCGTCGCGCCGAGTGCCTGGCCGAGGCCGTCGAGCGTGAACTTGCCGGTCGGACGCTCCGGACGGCTTGGCTGGGCAACGCCCGCGGCCTTTTCGTTCATCGCGTCGAGTTCCATCGCCAGCGCTTCGAGCGAGCCCAGGATATCGCCTTCGACGGGGCACAGGACGGTCGTCTCGCAGCCATCCGGCGTCAGCACCGACGGCTTGCCCGGATAGGCGAAGAAGGCGAACGGCGCCTTGGCGCCGCACAGCACCATCTGCTGCGTGCCCTTGAGCTGGGCCTGCGCCTGCTCGATCACGAAGTGCAGGCGCAGCACCGGAATGCGGCCCGCGCCGCGTTCGATGCGCGCCGTGCCGCCAGCGCCCTGCACCTTGCAGCCCGTCTTGGCGGCGATCTTGCCGGCTAGTTCGAGGCCGCGGGCGCGCAGCGCCCGGCCGCCGATGAACAGCATCGCATTCGGCTTCTTCAGCGCCTTGGCGGCCGCAACGACCGCCTCCTTGCTGGGCTTGTCCGGCGCCGGGGCGGCCGGTGTGTCGGACACGCCATCGGCTTCACCCCAGGCGGTGTCGGCCGGCAGGATCAGCGTCGCGATCTGGCCCGGCGCCACGTTCGCGGCCTGGATGGCGAGCGCGCCGTCTGCGGCGACCGTCTTGGAGGTCGGCGAGGTCTTCACCCAATGGGAAAACGGACGCGCGATGCCTTCGATGTCGGCGGTCAGCGGCGTGTCGTACTTGATGTGATAGAGCGCGTGCTCGCCCACGATGTTGACGACACCGGAGCCCGCCTTCTTGGCGTTGTGCAGGTTGGCCGCCGCATTGGCCAGGCCCGGACCGAGATGCAGCAGGGTCGAGGCCGGCTTGTCGGTCATGCGGTAATAGCCGTCGGCCGCACCCGAACAGACGCCCTCGAACAGGCCCAGCACGCAGCGCATGCCCTCGACGCGATCCAGCGCGCCGACGAAGTGCATTTCCGAGGTGCCGGGGTTGGCGAAACAGACCTCGACGCCGCCCTTGACCAAGGTGCGGACCAGACTTTCAGCTCCGTTCATCGGACTCCCCCAAAACCCTGAAAATTCAAAACGGCGGCACCCTAGGCCAGTCGGGCCGTTAACCCAAGCCTCCGGAAACGAAGGGAAATTCCGCGAACCGGATGTTCCTTCTTTATTCTCAATCGGTTGTGTCTTACATTTGAAGCATTATTTGAATTCTTTAGTACGAAAGACTTTTCCATGAGCCATTCGGATCCCTCCGACAGCTCGGCCGACCCGATTTTCGTCGTCGGCGCCGATCTTGTCGAATTCGACCGCCGCGACCTGCCGATCTATGCCACCCCGACCTCGCGCTGGGCGGAAGCCGGCCTCGACGCCGTTTCCTACGGTGCGCCGCTAGACCGGCTGTTCGGTGAATCCGGCGAGGTTTTCATCGATGTCGTTCCAGGTTCGGCCGCCGCCGATATCCTGACCGCCGCGAGCGAGGATACCCTGGTCGTGCTCAGCGATCTCTCTTACGGCGTCATGCTCCCCGCGAGCGAGGAGCCCGTCTCAATGCGTGAGAGCGCCGCCGTTTACGATTTCGGCGCGGACAATCATGTCGTCGTGCACGTCCAGGACGGCATGACCTGGGATCAGGTTGATGCCGGGTGGTCGTTCGACCACCACGGCTGATCCGAATTACGCCGCGTCGCCCAGCTCGAGCTGGACGAGGTTCATCCAGTAGGCCGCGCCGGTCGTCAGGATCTGGTCGTTGAAGTCGTAGAGCGGCGAATGCACGTTCTGGCAGCCGCCTTCGCCCGTGCCGCCATTGCCGATCATGATGTAGGCGCCCGGCTTCTTCTCCAGCATGAAGGCGAAGTCCTCGGCGCCGGCGATCGGCGACGTATTGGCCTCGACATGCTCGCGGCCCACCGTCATCGCGGCAGCCTCGACGGCGATCGAGGTCTGATCGACGGCGTTCACCAGCGCCGGATATCGGCGGTGATACTTGCAGACAGCCTCGCAGCCACCGGCCTGCGCGATACCGGTCGCGACTTCGGCCAGGCGCTTCTCCAGCAGATTGCGCACGTCGGCCGAGAAGCTGCGGGCGGTGCCGCGGATCAGCACTTCCGACGGGATGACGTTGGGCGAGCCAGGCGTGCCGGCCGCGATATGGCCGACGCTCAGCACTGCCGCCTGGCTGGGCGGCACGTTGCGGCCGACGATACCCTGCACCGCGACGATGAACTGGCCCGCCACGAAGGTCGGGTCGGTGCCGCGGTCGGGCATGGCGCCGTGGCCGCCGGTGCCCTTGAACACGACTTCCCAGCTGTCAGATGAAGCCAGCATGGCGCCGGTACGGATGGCGAAGTGGCCGACCGGGAAGCCGGGCATGTTGTGCATGCCGTAGACCACGTCGCAGGGGAACTTCTCGAACAGGCCTTCCTCGATCATCACCCGCGCGCCGCCGAGGCCTTCCTCGGCCGGCTGGAAGATGAAGTGCACGGTGCCGGCGAAGTCGGGCGCCGCCGCGAGCTGCTTGGCCGCGCCCAGCAGCATCGTCGTGTGACCGTCATGGCCGCAGGCATGCATCTTGTTCGGGATCGTCGAGGCGTAGTCGAACCCGTTCTTCTCCTGCAGGTGCAGCGCATCCATGTCAGCGCGCAGGCCGATCGTCTTCTGGCCCGGACGGTTGCCCTTCAGGGTGCCGACCACGCCGGTCGTGGCGAGGCCACGATGGACCTTGATGCCCCAAGACGTGAGCTTGTCGGCCACGATCTGGGCGGTCCGCACCTCCTCGAAGGCGGTCTCGGGATGGCGATGGATGTCGCGACGGATGGCGGTGAGATCGGCCATGTCGGCGGCGAGAAGGTCGGGGGTGTAACGGGTCATGGCAAAACTATAGCGAGTTCCGATTTGCGAGACATCTCCCGCTCGTGCCGGCCCTCGTTGCTGGCCCGTCGTCGCAGGACTCGCCGGCGGGGTGGCGCCGCCGGGCGGCCCGCGCTAAACCCCGGCCGCCATGATCCTTTTCCCCGCGATCGACCTCAAGGACGGCAAGTGTGTGCGCCTGCTTCGCGGCGACATGCAGCGTGCCACCGTGTTCAACGATAGCCCGGCCGCCCAGGCCAAGGCCTTCGCCAATGCCGGCTGCGAATGGCTGCACCTGGTCGACCTCAACGGCGCGGTCGAGGGCCATCCGGTGAACCGCGCGGCGGTCGAGAGCATCCTGAAGGACGTCGAGGTGCCGACCCAGCTGGGCGGCGGCATCCGCACCATCGAGAGCATCTCGCAGTGGTTCGACGCCGGCGTGCAGCGGATCATCCTGGGCACCATCGCGGTCAAGGAGCCGGGCCTGGTGAAGGCCGCCTGCAAGCAGTGGCCTGGCCGCATCGCAGTCGGCATCGACGCCCGCGAGGGCGTGGTCGCGGTCGACGGCTGGACCCGGCAGAGCACGGTGCGCGCCCTCGACCTCGCCCTGCGCTTCGAGGATGCCGGCGTCTCGGCCATCATCTACACCGACATCGACCGCGACGGCGCCATGGGCGGCGTCAATGTCGACGCCACGGTCACCCTCGCCCAGCATCTCACCACGCCGGTCATCGCCTCGGGCGGCGTCAGCTCGCTCGACGACCTGCGCGAGCTGAAGCCCACGGAAGAGTTCGGCATCGTCGGCGCCATCGTCGGCCGTGCGCTTTATGACGGTCGCGTGACGGTGCCCGACGCGATCCGCGTGCTGAAGGGCGAGTAGCGGCCGTGCTGAAGGTCCGTATCATCCCCTGCCTCGACGTGAAGGATGGCCGCGTCGTGAAGGGCGTGCAGTTCGTCGGACTGCGCGACGCCGGCGATCCGGTCGAGCAGGCGCGCATCTATGACGCAGCCGGCGCCGACGAGCTCACCTTCCTCGACATCACCGCCAGCCACGAGAACCGCGACACCATCCTCGACGTCGTCGGCCGCACCGCCGAGCAGTGCTTCATGCCGCTGACGGTCGGCGGCGGCGTGCGCCAGGTCGAGGATATTCGCCGCCTGCTGCTGGCCGGCGCCGACAAGGTCTCGATCAACTCGGCTGCGGTGGCGCGCCCGGAATTCGTGCGCGAAGCGGCCAAGAAATACGGCGACCAGTGCATCGTCGTGGCGATCGACGCGCGCAGCACCGGGTCCGGCAAGTGGGAAGTCTTCACCCATGGCGGGCGCAAGGGCACAGGCCTCGACGCGATCGACTGGGCGCGCCGCATGGCGGAGTCGGGCGCAGGCGAGATCCTGCTCACCTCGATGGATCGTGACGGTACGAAGTCGGGCTTCGATCTCGAGCTGACCCGCGCGGTTTCGGATGCCGTGCCCGTGCCCGTCGTCGCCTCGGGTGGCGTCGGCACGCTCGATCACCTGGTCGACGGCGTGACGAAAGGCGGCGCCTCGGCGGTGCTCGCCGCCTCGATATTTCACTTCGGTGAATTCACCATCGCGCAGGCCAAGGAACATCTCGCACAGGCCGGCGTTTCGGTGCGACAAATCTCGCGTGCCGCATGATTTTGGCGTAAAATCGTCACGGCGCCCGTCGAAGAGGCGTAGTGAAGTTCTCGACGCCCTCCCCCGGGGCGACGATGGAGTCCCCCTCGGATGGCGAAGAAGAAAAAAGCCAAGAAGGCGCAGCGGCCGAACATCGTGACGATCGATGAGCACACGCTCGATCGCCTGTATCTCGTCATCGACAGCCGCAAGGGCGCCGACCCCGAAACTTCCTACACCGCCCGCCTGTTCAGCCGTGGCCGCGAGCAGATCGGCAAGAAGCTGGGCGAGGAAGCCGTCGAGACGCTGATCGAGGGCATCCGCGGCGACAAGCCCAAGCTGATCGCCGAAAGCGCCGACATGCTCTACCACCTGCTCACATTGTGGGCCGCCGTCGGCGTGAAGCCCCAGTCGGTGTGGGACGAGCTCGCGCGCCGTGAGGGACTCTCCGGCATCGCCGAGAAGGCCAGCCGCAAGCGCACCTAAAACTGCCGGCGCTTCGCTCCAGACAACGGAATTTCCCTCACAAGCCTCAATGCGGCGGCATGGGGATGAAGATGGGCGGCGTGCGGGTCGACTTGCTGCGCGCCTTGATGTCCTCGTCGTTGGCGCCGTGCGGCTTCAGGTACACGTAATAAGGCGTGCGGCGCTCCACGACGTCGTTGCCCGGCTGGGCCTTCTCGCTGACCAGCAGGTCCGACTGGATGCGGACATGCATGTAGCCCGGGATCAGCTCGGCCCAGTTCTGGACGTCGGGCGTGAAGACGACGTCGAACGTGTAGCCGTCCACGACCTTCACGACGCCCCAGCTCACACCCTCGGCCGGGCGTGACGGCACCTGCTGCCAGACCATGCCGGCCTGAACATAAACGGCGACAGCGTTCAGCATGACGTAGAGCGGACCTGACGGGCTGGTGTTCTGCAGGAAGAGCGTCATGCGGTACGACTTGCCGTCGGGTTCGTAGGAGATCCCCTTCAGCTCGACATAGAGCGAGCGCATGGCGGTGTTCTCGAGCAGCAGCCGCGCCTGGCGCGCCTCCCGCAGCGCACGCGCCTGGTACATGCCGACGCCGGCATCGATCGCGAAGCCCGTCAGCAAGAGCATGACGATTCCCACCAGCACCGGCGACCGCCAGAGATCGAAGCGGCGGCCGAGCTTCACGGCGACAGTGGCCGGCGTGTCGAGCTTGCGCGGGGCAGCCTCGCGTAGTTCGTTCAGCAGGCCGCTCTGTATCGATGAAGTCTCGACCGGCGTCGCGGCGCCCAGGCGCCGCTGCAGCACGCGCACTTCGGACTGGGCCGCACCGAGCTGTCGGCGCAGATCCGCGATCAGCGCGTCCTTGTCCGGCTCGGTTGGCGGCACGGTCATGCGACGATCGCGCCATGGGCGATGTGCACGATCTGCTCGGCCTGCTCGGCCAGCGCCAAATTGTGCGTGACCAGAATGAGCGTCGTGCCGCGCTCGCGGTTGACGGCCAGAAGCTCGTCCATGATCTCGATCTCGGTCTGCTCGTCGAGGTCGGAGGTCGGCTCGTCGGCCAGGATCAGCGCCGGCTCGTTGATCAGCGCCCGAGCGATCACCGCGCGCCGCTGCTCGCCCGCCGAGACCTCCGACGGATAGGCGTCGAGATGATCGCCGAGGCCCATCTGGCCCAGCAATGCCGCCGCGCGGGCATAGGTGGCGGTGCTTTTCCCGCCAACTCCAAGCATCGCCGGCAGGGCGACATTGTCGATCAGGCGGAGCGTGGGCAGCAGGCTCGCAAACTGAAAGACGTAGCCGATGCGCTTGTTGCGGAACGCCGCCAGTTCGTTCTCCGACAGGCTCCAGATGTCGGTGCCGTCGACCGTCACCGCTCCGTGCGAGGGCCGGCTGAGCCCGCCGATCATCGCCATCAGGGACGATTTGCCCGAGCCCGAGCGGCCGATGATCGCCGCATATCGGCCCTTCGCCACGTCGAGGTCGACACCGGCCACGGCCGCCACATCGCCGCGTTCGGTGACGTAATCCTTGCGCAGGCCACGGCAGGACAACATCGCCTAGCCCTCGCCGCGCACGAGGTCGTAGGGATCGCGCCGGCTGGCGCGCCAGGCGGGATAGAGCGAACCCAGCGCGCCGATGATCGAGGCCATGACGACCGCGGCCACCGCGACGATCACCATGCGCGGCCCATCGAGCCAGACGAAGGGCACGCCGATATTTTCCAGATAATAGACCAGCGAGCGCTCGTAGAGGCGCATCACCAGCACGCCGAGCGCAACGCCCAGCGCACCGCCGGCACCGGTGGCGATGACCGCCTCGATGACCATCATGCCGACGATCTGGCCGCGCCGCGCGCCGATCGCCTTCAGGAGCCCCAGCTCGCCGCGCCGCTCCGTGACGATCGCCGAGAACAGCACGCTGACCATGAGCGCCGTGCTGGCGAACATCAGGACCATCAGCGCGAGGATGCCGTTCAGAAGTGCGGCCAGCCCCTGGCGGATGCCGCTCATCGTCGAATCGCCGGTGACGACCTTGACGCCCTTCAGGGTCGAAAGGATCGCGAAGCGCGCCTGCAGCGGCGTGGCGCCCGGCGCCAGTTCGACCAGGAACCCGCTCACCTTGCCCTTCTGCAGCACCGCCGGCGGCCCGCCGCCATGGCCGTGCACCGAGCCGGCCAGCGCTTCGAGCGTATCGAAGGTCATGAACACGCCGCGCTCGTGCGTTCCGACGCCGGTCTTTCCCAGCCGGCCGTAGACCGTGTGCGCCTTGCCGAAGATCAGCAGCTCCGAGCCCAGCGCCGCGTCGCGGCCGGCGCCCAGGATGACATCGCCGGAGCGCATGTCGCGGTTCAGCTTCTCGACCAGCCAGGGCCGCACCGTGAAGTCAAGCGCAGGATCGAAGCCGATGAGGTCGGCCGATTCGTGATGGCTGCCGATGCCGGAATGCTCGACCCGCGCGATCTTCTGCGGCGCGGCGCGGCTCACGCTGGTGAGGCCGGCCTTGGCGAACAGGTCCTGGTCGAGCACGAGATCGGTCGGCTCGACGGTCAGCAACGCTGCGGTGATGTTGGTCAGCGCGCCTTCGGGCACCGCCATCATGTCGGCGCCGAGTCGCGTGAAGCCCACCGCCATGCTGTTGTCGATGCTGCGCATCAGGGTGGCGCCGGTGAAGACGACGCCACTCGCGACCGCAACCGCCGCGATCAGCAGGAGGCTGCGGGCCTTGCGGCGTCCGAGATTCTGCAGCGCCAGGCTGGCGAGCAGCCTCAAAGCGTACAGGAGCGCGTGTGCTTCATGTGCTCCAGCTTGGTCGGGATGATCACGCAGTCATGATGGCCGCCGTTGCTCGGCAGGATGCCGATCAGCGTATCGGTCGAGGTATCGATGACCGAGATGCCGCTCGACTGGCGCTGGAAGCCGCTGAACGGCGTCAACACATACTTGCCGTCGTAGGTGATGGCCGGCGTCTGCAGGTCGGGACCGATGCCCTGGATTTCCTTGAGGATCTTCCAGGTCTTGGTGTCGATCACCATGATGCCGCTATAGGCCGGCGACGGGTGCAGGATGGACAGGTAGAGCTTCGAGCTGTCCATCGAGAAGACCATGTGGAACGGGTTGGGATACTTGCCACGCCACAGCGGATCCTCGACATGCGCCACCTTGCGCCACTTCGTCGGGTCGGGATCGCTGCAGGAGAAGATCGAGCAGTTGTTTTCCCGCAGGTTGTTCATCATCACGAGGAACTTGCCGTCGGGCGAGAAGCCGATCTCATGGCCGGGCGAATGGATCTTGTCGAAGACCACCTGCCAGGTGTCCTTGTCGAGCTGCTCGACCTTGTACTGGTCCTGCGAATCCTTGTTGAACTGCAGGAAGGCCGCCGGTTCGAAGTTCTTCTCGGGGTCGAGGATGCAGATGCCGCCGCACAGGCGCACGACCGTCGCGGCCCAGCGGCCTTCGGGATGCCAGATCGTGCCGTCGGCGCCGGTCAGGGTCAGCGGCGCTTCGCCGGGCAGCGAGCCCTCTTCGACGAACAGTTCGCCCATGGGCACCATTTCCCAGTCGATCTTGTTGCCCTTGGTGCCGCGGTAATTGTAGAGGCCGGTCTTCTCGTCGGGATAGATCTTCTTGATGGTGAGCGTGCCGCCCTTGATCCAGGCGTCGCGCAGATCGGGCACATTCGGCGTCCAGTCGAACTTGAGCGCGGCCTTCACCTTCGAGGTGGTGCGATCGAAGCAGGCGGCGATATCCTTCTGGCCGTCGGTCACGAAATAGGACTGCGCGTCCTTCGGATTGACGGTGACGTGCACGCCGAGGCCGAGGCCGGTCGTCTCAGACACGTTCTCGATCATCTGCATCTGCGTGCCGTCGTAGCGCACGCGATAGATGTTGGTGCCGCCCGGCACGTTCTCCGCCGTCACGCTGGTCGGGATGCCGTAGATCAGCGAGTTCTGGCCGCCCTGCGTCGAGTTCACGAACTCGAAGCCATGATAGGGATCGGAGCTCGGGAAGGCGCAGAGATGATGGCTGATCGGATTGTAGTCGCCGTAGTTCCAGTACCAGATCGAGGCCATAACGCGGTTCGAGTTGAGATCGATCGCGTACGTGCCGCCGCCCATCTTGGTCGGCAGCAGCGCCACCCAGTTGCCGAGGCTGCGGCCCTTGATGTCGGCGCGGGAGTCGACGACTTCGCGCGTGATCGGCGATTGCTGCGCGCCCGTGCCGGCTGCCTGCATCACGCCATTGTCCGCCGACGAACCACCGCCCATCGCATTGTAGCCGAGTACCGCGACCTCAGCGGTGGCGGCGGTGCCGACGGCGACGTTCAGCATCGTACGCCGGCTCATTTTGGTTTTGACTTTGGGCTTGGCCGCTTCGGCCTTGGCCTTCAACGTCGCCTGCTCGTGCTTGGCGACGAGATAGGCTTGGAATTCCTCGCGGTCTTTCGAGAGGACCTCTTCGTTGCGCTTCAGGAACTCGTCGATCGAATTTTTCTGCGTCGCAACGTTCGATTCCGAACTCTCGGAGAGGGTTTGAGTCACCAGGTCGGGCGAGATTTTCATCTGCGTCTCAGGCTTTTCCACGTGTGTCTCACGCGAGCGCTCGGTCATCGCAAATACTCCCCAATTACTTCATGACAAACTCTACGCATGACTCTTTGCAAAACGCATTCAGAAAAAATGCAGTGATGGTCGCTGATTTCGTCATGCGTCGCGGTTAGGCTCTTCGCAAAGGAGTTCATCGATGGACTACGCCGTCATCATCAGCGCCATCGTGCTCGGCCTCTCCGTGCTGGCGACGGCCGCGAAGTTCCTCGACTGGTTTCTCCATTCCGATCCCAAGACCATGGTGCGCACCATCCGCTGGATGTTGCTGTTGCTGGTGATCGTGGCCATTCCGCTTCTGGTGACGATGATCGTGCGCGAGCAGTATGCCGGCGCAATGCTGCTCGGCGCCGCGATGATCATCGTGCCGACGTTCCTGAAGTGGCGCGCGATCCTGATACCGCTGCGCGCCGCATTCGCGCAGTTGCGGCCGAAGCCCAAGCCCTTCGAGATGCCGCCTGTGTGGGAAGAGCCGGCTCGCGGCAGTTCTCCAGTCGACGATCCGCGGGCCATCGCACATGCTGCCGCGCTCCTCGAAGCCTATTTGAAGCACGCGACGCCGAAGGTTTCATCGCAACAGCAGATATCTGCGCCGGCGGATGATGATGACAATGACGGGATGAGCGTGAAAGAGGCGCTCGAAGTCCTCGGCCTGCCGGCCGGCGCCGACCTCGCCAGCGTCCACACCGCCCATCGCCGCCTGATGCGCAGCGCCGATCCCGATGCCGGTGGTTCGCCCTATCTTGCCGCCAAGATCGACGAAGCGCGCGATGTCCTGGTCGGCGCCCTGCGACGGCAGGCCAAACCGGCCGCCGTCGAAACGCCGGGACGGCCGCGCCTTCTGAAAGGCTAACGGCCGCCCCTTCGCATCTCCTAGTCGCGGAACACGGCCAGATGAAACGGCCGCTTCGCCGGCTTGCCGGTAACGTCGAACGTGTGGACACACATCTTCATCGGGTCGGCCTTCAATCCGACCGTGCAGAAGCCGGGCTCCACCTCTTCCTCCTGGGTGCTGCCGATCACGCAGGAGAAGTTGGTCTTGGCTTCCTTCTGCAGCGGCACCTTCCAGGTGATGACATACTCGTTGGCACCGACCAGCTCGCACTTGTCGATCATGTAGCCGCGCGCGATGGAACCGTCGGCAGCGATCACGCACGCCAGCCGACTTTCAAATTCCGCCATGTCCTGGTCCCTTCCTGTATTAGGTATCGTGTCGCCATAGCAGCCAAACACCGGAGCTCACTATGCAGCCCTCCATGACATCGGCTTACGACCGCAGCAATGTCTTCGCCCGAATCCTGCGCGGAGAATTGCCCTGCAAGAAGGTTTTCGAGGACGAATTTACACTAGCGTTCCACGACATCGCGCCGTTGGCGCCGGTGCATGTGCTGGTGATCCCGAAGGGCGAGTACATCAGCCAGGCCGATTTCGGCGCCAAGGCGCCGCCCGAGATGATCGTCGGCTTCTGGCGCGCGGTGTCGAAGGTCGCGCACGATCTCGGCCTCGATCCCGAGGGCTATCGCATCGTCGCCAACCATGGACCCAATGGCGGCCAGCTGGTGTTTCATTTCCATGTCCATATCTTCGGCGGCCGCACGATGAGCCATGCGATGGGCAACATGCCCCAACCTGGCTCAAAGCAGGACGACTAGGGTTGGTCGGTCGTCGTGCTCTATTGGCTGCAGCGGCGCTCGCGCCGGGGACCGCGTTGGCACAAAGGTCGCTGACCGACGCCGGCGGCTGGTATGCCAAAGGCAAGACCAAGGAACGCCTGGTGCGCTTCGCCGGCAAGGGCGGCATCACCTTGGCCGGCACGCTGCTGATGCCGCTGTTCAGCGAGATCCAGTACGTGCCGGGCGTCGTGCTGGTCGCCGGCAGCGGACCGACCGACCGCGACGGCAACAACCCGCTGGCGCCGGATCGCATCGACCTGCTGAAGAGCATCGCGGAGCTGCTGGCGCGCAACGGCATCGCCTCGCTGCGCTACGACAAGCGCGGCATCGGCCAGTCGACGTCGCGGCCGCGCGGCTCGCTTGAGGAACAGGAAGCCTTCTTCGCCTGGGACAATTTCGTGGGTGACGACGAGGCCGCGCACGCCGAGCTGCTGCGCCATGACGAGATCAAGCCCTATGCCACCGCCCTGCTGGGTCACAGCGAGGGCGGCCTGCTGGCGCTTGCGGCATCGAAGCCTCTCGTGGCGAAGAAGCTGCATGCGCTGGTGCTGGCCGCGACGCCGGGGCGCCGGCTCGACGTGATCCTGCGTGACCAGATCGCGCGCAACGCGCCGCCGGCGCTGCGGCTGCCGACCGATCGGGCGATCGCCGCCATCCTCGAAACCGGCCGCGTGCCGACCAATCTGCCGCCCGAACTGAACCTCCTGTTCCCGCTCTACGCGGGCCCGTTCCTCAAGAGTCTGCTGTCGTTCGATCCGGCCGCGGCGCTGGCCGAAAGCCGGCTGGCCTGCCTGATCGTGCAGGGAGGCGCCGACCGGCAGGTCGTTCCGATGGAGGACGTGCAGCCGCTGATCGACGCGCTGCGCGGCCGCAACATATCCGGCGAGGCCGTGGTGATTCCGCAGGTCAGCCACAATCTCAAAGCGGTGACGGGCCCCCTCGATCCGGGCTTCGCCGGACCCCTGTCGCCCGTGGTCGCCGACACAATGCTGAAGTGGCTGATGCTGGCGCTCGGCGCTTGATCGGCCTGCGCCACCGGCCGATCATCCTGGCAAAGCTGGAGAGAACGACATGACCGTAACAGTGCGTCCGGTGACCGAGGCGGTCGGAGCGGAAATCCTCGGCGTCGACCTGCGCCGCTTCAGCGACGCGGAGTTCGCCGCCATCGAGCGCGCCTGGTACGCGCATTCGATGATCCTGCTGCGCGGACAGCAGCTCAGCGACGACCACCTGCTGGCCTTCAGCCGCCGATTCGGCGAGCTCGATCCGCCGCCCAACCAGGAGCGCGGCCGCATCAGCCCGCCGGGCTATCCCGACATCTATGTCGTGTCGAACGTGCTCGATAAGAAGGGCGATCCGATCGGCGCGCTGGGCGACGGCGAGGCCGTCTGGCACACCGACATGAGCTATCTCGACGTGCCGCCCGACGCCTCGATGCTCTATTCGCTGGAGATCCCGCCGACAGGCGGCAACACCTGGTTCACCAGCATGCAGGCGGCTTGCGATGCGCTTCCCGCCGAACTGCGCGCCAAGATCGAAGGCCGCCGGGTGAAGCATGACGGCACCTACAATTCCGGTGGTTTCCTGCGGAAGGGCGTGACGCCGACCGACGATCCGATGGTTGCGCCCGGCGCCTGGCATCCCGCGATCCTGCGCCATCCGGTCAACGGCCGCGCCACGCTCTATCTCGGCCGCCGGCGCAACTCCTATGTCGAGGGCTACACCAAGGCCGAATCCGACGCGGTGCTGGAAGAACTGTGGGCGCACGTCACCCAGCCGCGCTTCATCTACCAGCATGTCTGGAAACTGGGCGACCTCGTGATGTGGGACAATCGCTCGACCATGCATCGCCGCGACCCGTTCGACAAAGCGGCGCGGCGCATCATGCATCGCACGCAGATCAAGGGAACCACGAAGCCGATCGCTTTCGCGGCCTGAAGACAATGAAAAAGACACCGGAGGAAACATGCGGCGGCAGAAGAAGTTCTATGCCTGGGGTTACGCCGACGAGGACCTGACGCCGGACGAGATCCGGCCCTGGGAAGCCGAGATCGCCGAACGCTACGGAATCTCCGGCTTCGACGTGAAGGCACCGCCCAGGGCGGACGAGATCGTGTTGCGCAAAAGTCGCGTCGAGGTGCCGTCGGCGCTGCAGGCGATGGTGCGCACCGATCACCTGACGCGGCTGGAGCACAGCTACGGCAAGGCGGGCTTCGACACGCTGCGCATGTTCATGCGCTCCGTGCCCAACCCGCCCGACGCGGTGGCCTTCCCGGAGACGGAAGAGGACATGGTCAAGGTCCTCGACTGGTGCGACCGCATCGGCGCCAAGGCGATCCCCTATGGCGGCGGCTCGTCGGTGGTGAAGGGCATCGAGCCCTCGGCCGCCTTCGACAAGGTCGTGACGATCTCGACGCGCCACATGGACAAGGTGCTGGAGGTCGACGCGGTGAGCCAGGCCGCGCGCATCCAGGGCGGTATCTATGGGCCCGCGATCGAGGACGCGCTGCGCGACACGCCGTTCACCATGCGCCACTACATGCAGGCCTATCGCTGCTCGACTCTGGGCGGCTGGATCGCCACGCGCTCGGGCGGCCACTACGCCACGCTCTACACCCACATCGACGATTTCGTGGAGAGCACGCGCGTCGTGACGCCGGCCGGCACCCTGGAGACGCGCCGCCTGCCCGGTTCCGGCGCCGGCCCCAGCCCCGACCGCATGTTCATCGGCTCCGAAGGCATTTTAGGCATCATCACCGAGGCCTGGGTGCGCCTGCGCAAGAAGCCGACCTTCCGCGCCTCCGCCAGCGTGCGCTTCCGCGACTTCTATGCCGGCGCCGATGCGGTGCGCGACATCACGCAGGCCGGCCTCTATCCCGCCAACTGCCGCCTGCTCGAGGCACGCGAGGCACTGCCCGGCATCCCGTGGAGCAACGAGGAGGCCGTGCTGGTCCTGGCCTTCGAATCGCCCGACCATCCGCTCGACGCCTGGATGAAGCGCGCGCTGGAGATTTGTGCGGCCCACGGCGGTGTCGCCGACCAGAGCGACGACGACGAGAACGCTCATCGGTCGGGCGCCGCCGGCGCCTGGCGCAACAAGTTCATCCGCGCGCCGCACTACGGCGAGCATGCGGTGGCACGCGGCATCCTCTCCTCGACCTTCGAGACCTCGATGACCTGGGAGCGCACGCGCGACTTCCATACGAAGATCACGAAGATCGCCAAGGACACGATCAAGGCGGTGACGGGCCGCGAGGGCACCGTCACCTGCCGCTTCACCCACGTCTATCCCGACGGCCCCTGCCTCTACTTCACCTTCGGCGGCCTGTTCGATCCGAAGAAGGACGCGCTTCAGCAGTTCATGGAGGTCCTGTCGACCTGCACGGCCGCAACCGTCGAGCATGGCGGCACGACCACCCACCATCACGCGGTCGGCCGATTCCACCGGCCGTTCTACGACAAGCAGCGGCCCGAACTGTTCGCGCGCGCTTTGCGTGGCGCCAAGCGCGAGCTGGACCCCAAGGGGATGATGAACCCCGGCGTGCTGATCGATCCCTGATGCAAGGTCACGCCGCCAGCATCGAGCGCGTCTGAGGCCGGCGATAGCTCAGCGCTTCGGCGACGTGGAGACGGCGCACGGCGTCGGAGCCGTCGAGATCGGCCAGGGTGCGGGCGACCCGGAGCGTGCGGTGCCAGGCGCGGGCGGAGAGGCCGAGGCGTTCGGCGGCGCGGGCGAGTAGTGCACGGCCTTCAGCGTCGGGTTCGGCGATGGCTGTGAGAAGGGCGCCATCGGTGTCGGCGTTGCAGCGCGGCTTTGACCAGTTGCGGGCGCGGTCCGCGAGAAGACCGGCGGCGGGGTCGGTCTCGACGGCCACCAGTTTCCCTTTGGCATCGAGTTCGGCCAGCCGTTCACGCTGAACGGTGCGCGCTGCCGCGACACGGGCGGCGATGTCGGCCGAGCTTTCGGCCGGCGGCGGCAGGGCGAGATCGGCGGCGGCGACGGCGGGGACGTCGATGGTGAGGTCGATACGGTCGAGGAACGGACCCGAGAGCTTGGCCTGATAGTCGGCGCCGCAGCGCGGGCCGCGGGCGCAGGACCGCGTCGGATCCATGAGATGTCCGCACCGGCAGGGATTCATGGCGGCGACCAGCTGGAAGCGCGCCGGATAGGTGACGTGCGCATTGGCACGCGCCACGGTCACCCGGCCGCTCTCCAGCGGCTGGCGCAGGGCTTCGAGCGTTGCGCGGTTGAATTCCGGCAGCTCGTCGAGGAACAGCACGCCGTGATGGGCGAGCGAGACCTCGCCCGGCTTGGGTCGCGCGCCGCCGCCGACCAGTGCCTGCAGGGTCGCCGAATGGTGCGGGTCGCGAAAAGTGCGGCGACGGCTCAGCCGCCCCTCGCCCAGATCGCCGGCCAGCGAGCGCACCATCGAGGCTTCCAGCGCCTCCTCCGGATCGAGCGGCGGCAGCAGGCCCGGCAGGCGTGCCGCCAGCATCGACTTGCCCGAGCCCGGCGGGCCGATCATCAGCAGATTGTGGCCGCCCGCCGCCGCGATCTCGAGCACCCGCTTGGCGCTCTCCTGTCCCTTGATCTCCGAAAGATCGGGATAGGTCGCGCGATCGTCGGCCATCAGCGCCTCGGGCGCCGGCAGGGTCTGCTGGCCGCGCAGATGGTTGATCAGGGCCAGCAGCGAGGGCGCGGCGATGATCGGCGGCCGGTCGGTGTCCGGCAGAGAATCGAAGCCACCCCAAGCCGCTTCGCCTCCACACACCGCCGGGCAGATCACGCCGCGCCCTGCCGCCTGGGCGGCGATCGCCGCCGGCAGAACGCCGGGCACCCTGCAGAGCGAGCCGTCGAGCGCCAACTCGCCTAAAACCACGAACCCCTCGACGCTCTCGCGCGGCAGCACGCCCAGCGCCGCGAGCAGACCCAGCGCGATCGGCAGGTCGTAGTGGCTGCCCTCCTTGGCGAGGTCGGCCGGCGACAGGTTGACCGTGATGCGCTGCGGCGGCAGCGCTAGGCCCATCGCCCGGAAGCAGGCCCGCACCCGCTCCCGGGCCTCGCCGACCGCCTTGTCGGCCAGCCCGACCACCGCGAAAGCAATGTTTCCCGGCGCCACCAGAACCTGCACGTCGACCGGCAGGACATCGACCCCTTGGAACGCCACCGTCCGAACCGTCGCCTGCATGTCCTACTCCCGCCTTGCGCTGGGAACAATTAAAGAACGAATACATAATAAGTAAAGCACGTGATAGTTGCATATTGCTCTGCGGCGTCCCGGCATTCAACCGGCCTGCACCCGTGCTAGGTTCCGGCCGCAAACGCAGGAGAGTTCCGTGACGGCCAAGCAGAAGATCGACGACCTCAATTTCACGCCGCCGGCGGCGATCACGGACCTCGCCGCCAAGGTGAAGGAATTCGTCAAAGAGAAGATCATCCCCTACGAGACCGACCCGCGCTGGACGGCGCACGGGCCGACCGACGAACTGCGGATCGAGATGAACGAGCTGGCCAAGGCGGCCGGCGTGTTCGCGCCGCAGGTGCCCAAGGAATATGGCGGCCAGGCGCTAAGCCAGGTCGGCCGCGCCCATGTCTTCGAGGCGGCGGGCTATTCGATCCTGGGGCCGACGGCGATCCACTGCGCCTCGCCCGACGAGGGCAACATCCACCTGCTCGACGTCGTGGCGCGCCCCGACCAGCGCGAGCACTTCCTGAAGCGCATGGCGACGGGCCAGATCCGCTCGATCTTCTGCATGACCGAACCGGGCGGCGCCGGCTCCGATCCCAGCCTGATGACGACCACGGCGCGACTGGAAGGCAACGAATGGGTGATCAACGGCCGCAAGTGGCTGATCACCGGCGCCGAGGGCGCGCGCTGTGCCATCATCATGGCCAAGAACGAGGGCGGCCCCATGGACGGCCATGCCACCATGTTCATGGCCGACCTGCCCGATCCCGCCATCCGCCTCGAGCGCACGCTCGACACGATGGATTCGAGCTTCACCGGCGGCCACGGCGTGATCGAGATCAAGAACCTGCGCCTGCCGGCCGACGCGGTGCTGGGCGAGATCGGCAAGGGCTTCCGCTACGCCCAGGTCCGCCTCGCCCCGGCGCGTCTCAGCCACTGCATGCGCTGGCTGGGGGCGGCCATGCGCGCGCAGGACATCGCCACGGACTATGCCCGCCACCGCGTCGCCTTCGGCAAGACGCTGGGCGAGCACCAGGGCGTGTCGTTCATGCTGGCCGACAATCTGATGGACATGAACCAGGCGCGGCTGTCGATCTGGCACACCGCCTGGCTGCTCGACCAGGGCGAGCGCGCCTCGAACGAAAGCTCGATGTCCAAGGTGATCTGCTCGGAGGCCTACTTCCGCGTCGCCGACCGCTGCATGCAGATCCTGGGCGGCCTCGGCATCACGCGCGACACGGTGGTCGAGCGCTTCTTCCGCGACTCCCGCGCCTTCCGCATCTACGATGGCCCGTCCGAGGTCCATCGCTGGGCCCTCGGCGCACGCATCGTTTCGGGGAAGATGTAGGACGGAAATCATGGACGCGACGACACTGGCCGCCCGCCGAGACCAAGCCCTGGGCGCCGGTGCGCCGCTCTTCTACAGCACGCCCCTGCACATCGTGCGGGGACTGGGCGTCGAGCTGTTCGACCCCGACGGCCGGCGCTACGTCGACATGTACAACAACGTGCCGTGCGTCGGTCATGCCAATGCGCACGTGGCCGAGGCGATGGCGCGGCAGCAGTCGACGCTCAACGTCCACAGCCGCTACCTGCACGAAGGCATCGTGACCTTCGCCGAGCGGCTGGCGGCGCTGCACGGACCCGAGATCGAGAGCGTGATCTTCTCCTGCTCCGGCACCGAGGCCAACGAGGTGGCGCTGCGCATGGCGCGGATGGCCACCGGCAAGGCCGGCATCGTCTGCACGAACGCGACCTATCACGGCAACAGCGAGGCCGTGGGGAAGATGACCCGCATCGGCAACGGCCAGAACACGGCCGGCGACGTGCGCGCGATCCCCTTCCCCGAGATGCTGCGCCCGTTGGTCCCCGGCGCCAGCGAGGACGAGCTCTGCGAGGCCTATCTCGACAGGCTGCGCCAGGTGATCCGCAGTTTCGAGGAGGACGGCACGGGCTTCGCGGGGCTGATCGTCTGCTCGATCTTCGCCAACGAGGGCCTGCCCGACGTGCCGCGCAACTTCATGCCGCGCGCCGTGGAGATCGTGCACGCGGCGGGCGGCCTGGTGATCGCCGACGAGGTTCAGGCTGGCTACTGCCGCAGCGGGCAGTGGTGGGGTTACGACGCGCTGGGCTTCAAGCCCGACATCGTGGTCACCGGCAAGCCGATGGGCAACGGTCTGCCGCTGGCCGCCACCGCCGCGAGCCGCAAGCTGATAGAGACCTTCCGGACCGCGACGCGCTACTTCAACACCTTCGCCTCCAGCCCCCTGCAGGCCGCGGTCGGCATGGCGGTGATCGACGTCATCGAACGCGATGGGCTGGCGGCAAACGTTGCCTCCGTGGGCGCGTTCCTGAAATCGGCGCTGGCCGAGCGCAAGGGCCGCTTCGCCTCGATTGCCGACGTGCGCGGCCACGGGCTGTTCATCGGCGTCGAGATCGCGAAGACCGATGCCGCGCGCGAACCCGACATGGACAAGGCGGTCGACGTCATCAATCGCCTGAAGGATCGCGGCTTCCTCACGAGCAATGCCGGCGCCTACAAGAACGTCGTGAAGATCCGGCCGCCGCTGGTCTTCACGCAGGGCCACGCCGAGGAATTCCTCGTCGCTTTCGATGCGACGATGGCGGACGTCGACAGTTAGCCTCTCGATGGACAATGAGACCGTCGATCGGACTTTTACGCCGGCTGCTCGCGCGGCCCTGGAAGCCTTTCCGATCGACGCGAGGGACCTCACGTTGGTGTCGCTCTCCGAGAACGTCACGTTCCGAGTGACCGACGGCCGTGATGGCCGGGCTTACGTCTTTCGCCTGCACCGGCCGGGCTATCACACGCTCGAAGAATTGGTCTCCGAGCGCGCCTGGATCCGGGCCTTAGCCAAAACGGGGATCGACGTCCCCGAGGCCGTGATGACGCGCGACGGCCAGGACTATGTCCCGGTGACGATCCCTGCCACCGGCGAGCAGCGATACGCCGGCATGGCGAGCTGGACCGAAGGCCGCCTGCTCTCCGACGTGCTGGCCGAGACTGCGGACCAGAAGCAGATCGAGGAATCCTTCCAACAGCTCGGCGCCATCACCGCCGCGATGCACAACCAGGCCAGCGCCTGGCGGCCGCCGTCGGGCTTCCGACGCCACGCGCTCGACAGCGACGGGTTGATGGGAATGGCGCCGCATTGGGGCGAGTTCTGGGAGCATCGTTCACTGACAGCAGGCGAGCGCGGCCTGCTGCTGGATGTACGGCAGCGCATGCACGACATGCTGAGCCGCCTGAGCCGGGACCCATCCGCCTACAGCGTGATCCACGCCGACATGCACCCGGGCAACATCGTGGTCGACGGCAACCGGCTGACCGTCATCGATTTCGACGATGCGGGCTATGGCTGGCACCAATACGACATCGCCACGGCGCTCACGCACTGGCAGACCAAACCCAATGCCGCCGAGATCGAGCGCGCCTTCCTCGCCGGCTATCGCGCCAACCGCCCTGTCCCCGACGAAGCGCTGAGCCTGATCCCGGAGTTCCGCCTCATCCGCTGGATGGCCACGATCGGCTGGTTCCACCAGCGCCCCGAACTCAACCGCCCACCCGCGGTGTTCGAGGAACGCAAGGCCTGGGTCCTCGAACAGTGCGCGGCGCTGCAGCGTTCGTAGCTACGAGTGCAGGTGGCAGGCGACGGCTCTTCCGTCGTTCATCTCCTTCAGCGGCGGATCGACCGTCTTGCAGACGTCCATCGCCCGGGGACAGCGCGTGTGGAAGCGGCAGCCGGGGGGCGGGCGCATGGCGCTGGGGATTTCGCCGGCGATGATGTCGGCGCCGCGCGCCGCCTCCAGTTCGGGATCGGCGATCGGCACGGCGGCCAGCAGCGCCTGCGTGTAGGGGTGCAGCGGGTCCTTGTAGAGCTGCTCGCGCGTGGCGATCTCGGCGATGCGGCCGAGATACATCACCGCGATGCGGTCGCTGATGTGGCGCACGACGCTGAGATCGTGGGCGATGAAGATGTAGGTGAGGCCGAGCCGTTCCTGCAGCTCCATGAACAGGTTCACCACCTGCGCCTGGATCGACACGTCGAGTGCCGACACGGGCTCGTCGCAGATCAGCAAGGTCGGCTCCAGCGCGAGCGCGCGGGCGATGCCGATGCGCTGGCGCTGGCCGCCGGAGAATTCGTGCGGATAGCGCTCAGCCATGTCGGGCAGCAGGCCGACCATCCTCAAAAGATCGGCGACGCGGGCGCGGTACTTGTCCTGGTCGTTTGCCAGCCCATGCACGACCAGCGGCTCGCCCACGATGTCGGCCACCTTCATGCGCGGATTCAGCGAGCCGTAGGGGTCTTGGTAGACCATCTGCATGCGCCGACGGATCTTCCGCATGCGCTTGCGGTCGTGGCGCGTGATGTCCTCGCCCTCGAACTCGATCTTGCCTTCCGTCACGTCGAGCATGCGCAGGATGGCGAGGCCGGTCGTGGACTTGCCGCAGCCCGATTCGCCCACGAGGCCCAGCGTCTCGCCGCGCGCCACGCTGAAGCTGACGCCATCGACTGCCTTCACCGTGCCGACCTGCTTGCGCAGGATCGCGCCCGCCGTGATCGGGAAATGGATCTTCAGGCCCTCGACCTTGAGGACCGTATCGGAGCGGACGGTGTCAGGCGGCGAGGCGGTCATGGAAGAAGCACGCTGAGAAATGATTGGGAGCGCTCTCGACCAGCGGCGGCCGCTCGCTGCGGCAGCGGTCGGTCGCGTCCTTGCAGCGCGGCGCGAAGGCACAGCCCGGCGGCAGGGTCGCGAGATCGGGCGGCTGGCCCTCGATCGGCACCAGCGGCCGGTCGGTGTCGCCGTCCAGCCGTGGCACCGAGGCCATCAGCCCGCGCGTATAAGGATGGCGCGGCGTCTTGTAGAGAAGGCGCGCCGGCGCGGTCTCGACGATGCGGCCGCCATACATCACCACGACCCGGTCGGCGTAGCGTGCCACGACGCCGAGATCGTGGGTGATCAGGATCATCGCGGAGTTGGCCTCGCGCGTCAGTTCCTTGAGCAGCGCCAGGATCTGCGCCTGCACCGTGACGTCGAGCGCCGTCGTCGGCTCGTCGGCGATGATGAGCTGCGGCTGGCAGGCCAGCGCCATGGCGATCATGACGCGCTGGCGCATACCGCCGGAATACTGGTGCGGATAGGACGAGAGCCGGCTGCGCCCGTCGGGAATGCGCACCTTGCCCAGGAGCTCGGCGGCCTTGTCCAAGGCCTTGGCCCACACCGTCTTACGATGCAGGTTGATCGGCTCGCCGACCTGCATGCCGACGGTGAGCGCCGGATTGAGCGAGCTCATCGGTTCCTGGAAGATCATGGCGATGCGGTCGCCGCGGATCGCGCGGATGCCGGCATCGTCGAGCTTCAGGAGATCCTTGCCCTCGAAGAGGATCTCGCCCTCCTCGATGCGGCCGGGCGGGTCGGGGATCAGGCGCAGGATCGAGAGCGCGGTCACGCTCTTGCCCGAGCCAGATTCCCCCACGATCGCCAGCGTCTCGCCGGCGGCGACATCGAACGACACGCCGTCGACCGCCCGCACCGTACCGCGGTCGGTGCGGAAGCGTGTCGACAGGTTACGGACGCTGAGAAGCGGAGCGGTCATGGGCGAAGGATCACTTGCCCATCTTCTTCTTCAGTTCCTGGTCGACCCACATGCGGGCATAGATCGGGCCGGGACGCACCGCGCCGGCGCGCAGCTCGCCGTTGTAGCCCTTCACCCACGGCCACCACGCCGTATAGATGTATGGCGTCGGCAGCCAGATGTACGGCGTCTTCTCGAGGATCTCCTTCGTGAGCTCCTTGATCATGACCTGGCGCTTGGCCTCGTCGCGTTCGAGGTACATGTCGGCCACCTTCTTGTCGAAGGCCGGGTCCGAATATTGCGACGGGTTCCACACTTCCTTGGTGACGAAGCTCTTGCGGATCGTCGTCGTCGGGTTGGTGTGGCCGTTGTTCATGAAGTAGCCGGGGGCATTGGTCTTGGTCGTCATCGCCGAGAGGAAGGCCGCATATTCCATTGGCTGGATCTCGAGCTTGACGCCCACCGCCTCGAGATAGGCGGCGACCAGCGGCAGCAGGTCCATGTGGTCGGGGTTGCAGGAGCAGACCTGAACCTTGAAGCTGAAGCCCTTGGGATAGCCCGCCTCGGCCAGCAGCTTCTTCGCCTTGTCGGGATTGAAGGTGTACAGCTCCTTCACCGATTCCGGCATCGCCTCCAGCGGCTCGTAGTAGCCGAGATAGTCGGGATGTTGCGGATAGGCGAACAGCTCGGCGTTGCCACCGTAATAGGCCTTAACGATCTCCTGCTTGTTCACCGCCATGTTCAGCGCGCGGCGGACGCGGATGTCGTCGAAAGGCTTGGTGTCGACCCGCATGGCCAGGAACTGGCCGCTCATGCCGAGCCAGCGCGACCATTTGAGCTGCGGCGTCGTCTTCTTCAGGTCGTCGGCGGCGCTCCAGCGGATGTTCTCCAGCAGGTCGAGCTTGGCGGTACGCAGCGCCGTCAGGAAGGTCGCCTCGTCCTTGATCGTGCGATAGACGACCTTGTCGAGGAACGGCAGCTTGTATTCGACGCCGTCGATCTTCTCCTTGTCCCAGTAGATCGGGTTCTTGGAATAGGTGTTGGAGCTGCCCTGGACGAAGTCGCTCAGGGTGAACGGGCCGGTGCCGTTCACGTTCTTCCAGTTGGTGGCGCCGGCATCGGCCACTTCCTTGGGCGTGATGGTCGAGTAGTAGCCCCAGCCGAAGCGGTAGTCCCATTCGGCATTGAAGTACTTGAAGGTGAAGACGACCGTGTACTTGTCGGTCGCCTCGACCTTCTCGACGTGATCGAAATAGCCCGCGATCTTCTTGGGGCTGTTGGCCAGGCGATTGAAGGCAAAGACGACGTCCTCGGCCGTCAGCTCGCGCTCCTTCATGACGCCGGGCTTCTCCGGGAACATCACGCCCTTGCGAAGGTCGATCGTGAGCTTGAGCGGATTGTCGCTCCACACCCATTTCTCGGCGAGTTCGCCGCGGATTGCGTCGGAGGGCAGCCAGGCGTCGGCATAGAAGGGATACTTGCCGCCGTTACGCTTGCTCTGGGAGAGGTCGGCGGCGAAGAGCTGCTCGTAGAACTGGCCGGTATCGTGGTTCAGCTTCCAGTTCCAGTCGGCCGGATCGAACGACAGCGCCGACAGAGTCACATAGACCGTGCCGACTTCCAGCGTGCCGCCATATTGCGGCTTCTCCGCCTGTGCCTGCGCGGTCCCGGCAAGCGCCAGACCCAATGCTCCGGATAGGAGCCCCTTGGCCCACCTCTTCATCGTCATCGTTTCCTCCTCGTGTTTTCTTTTCTTTGTCTTTGATTGCGTCAGCGTGAGCCCCGCATGCGCGGATCGAGCAGATCGCGCAGGGCATCGCCGAACATGTTGGTAGCGTAGACCACGATGGTGAGACAGAGGCCGGGCGCCAGCGCGAGCCACGGCCCCTGCAGCATGAAGGTGCGCCCGCTGCCCGACAGCAGGCCGCCCCAGGTCGGCGCCGGCGGCGGCACGCCGAGGCCAAGGAACGACAGGCCCGATTCGGCCAGGATCACCGTGCCGACGCGGGTCGTGAACAGCACGATCACCGGCGCCATGACGTTGGGCAGGATGTGGCGCCACAGGATGCGGAAGGTCGAGGCGCCGGTCGATTGCGCGGCGTGGACGTACATGTTCTCACGCACCGACACGACGGCGCCGCGGATGATGCGGGAGCCCGCGATACCCAGCAGCAGGCCCAGGGTCACGATGATCTGCGGCATGCCGGGCCCGACGACCGACACGACCACGATCAGGATGATGAGGTCGGGAAAGCTCATCCAGGCATCGACGAAGCGCTGCAGCACGAGGTCGAACTTGCCGCCGAGATAGCCCGAGACGATGCCGAGGAAGACCGAGATCACCGTGGCGATGCCCGCCGCGCAGAAGCCGATGATGACCGAGAGCTGGGCGCCGTAGAGGCAGCGCGAGAGCATGTCGCGGCCGAGATTGTCGGTGCCGAAGGGAAAGGCCCAGGACGGCGGTTTCAGCCGGTTGAGCGGCGAGATCTGGTTCATGCCATAGGGCGCCAGCACGCTGGCGAAGATCCCGCAGAACAGGAACAGCATGAACACGATCGCGCCGGCGGCGCCCAGCGGCTTCTCGCGGAACAGGCGGCCGATGAAATGCAGCACCGGCCCGCGCTTGCGGCGCGGCGCGGCGGCGACGGTGGTTTCCGCGACCGAGGCCATCAGCGGTACCTCACCTTGGGATCGAGCAGGCCGTAGCTCAGGTCGACGATCAGGTTGATGAACATCACCGCGACGCCCACGATCAGGAACACGCCGGTGATGACTGGATAGTCGCGCTGGCTGACCGCATCGAGCAGCAGCAGGCCCATGCCGGGAATGACGAAGATTTGCTCCATGATCACCGCGCCGCCGATCAGCAACGGCGCCTGCAGGCCGATCAAGGTCACCACCGGGATCAGTGCGTTGCGCAGCGCATGACGCGCCACCACCAGCTTCTCACCGAGCCCCTTGGCCCAGGCGGTGCGGATGAAGTCCTGCCGCAGCACTTCCAGCATCATGGTGCGCGTCAGGCGCATGGTGATGGCCGACAGGGCGCAGCCCAGGATGATCGACGGGATGATCATCTGGCTGAGATTGGCCCACGGATCCTTGACGAAGGGCACGAACTGGATGGGCGGCGACCAGCCCCACCAGATAGACGGGAACACCATCACCATGGTGCCCAACCAGAAGCTCGGCACGGCCAGCATCAGGATCGAGAAGGAGCGCGCCACGTAGTCGCCCGGCGTATCCTGGCGGATCGCCGAATAGACGCCGATGGGAATGGCCACCGAAAGGCCCACGATCAGCGCCATCAGGCCGAGCTCGAAGGTCACGGGCAGGCGCTGCAGGAGCTGTTCGCTGACCGGCGTGCTCTGCCAGAGCGAGCGGCCGAAATCGCCGTGGAACAGGATCGAGCCCATCCAGCGGCCGTACTGGACCCACATCGGCTGGTCGAGGCCCAGCGCCTTCTCGAGCTGCTCGCGGCCCATCTTCGATGCGCCGATGTCGTTCTGACTCAGCATCAGGTCGATGACGTCGCCGGGGATCATGCGCACGGTCACGAAGACGATGAGGCTGGCGAAGAAAAGCGTGGGAATGAGCGCCAGTACGCGGCGCACGATATAGGCCTGCATCAGCGCGTCCCGCCGGACGGCACCGCCCCGGGCCAATCAGCCAAACGCATGGGTGTGAAAAGGTTCACCCTGCCATCCTCCCGCCAAGACGCTTCCTCGGCCGCCCGTTCATGCGGGCGATCCTGTTGGCGACAAGCTGCCGGGATTGCAGGCGAACTGTCAACGAAAACGGGCAACGAAAACGGGCGGCGCGCCACAACCCGTTCGGCAACCTCGTTCAGGGACCGTTGAGCAGCTTCTTCACGGCAGCGGCGATCAGCTCGGTGGTGAGGGCCGAGGGATGCCCGTCGTGCGGGATCAACAATTTGGTGGAATCCCTGCCGTGGGTGGTGGCGGATTCGCCCACCATCGGGGCGCCGAGCTTGCGCAGTCGCACGAGCGTGTCGACCAGCATCGGCTGGGCAATCTTCGAATCCCCATAGCGATGCCTGGTCTGCTCGTCGGGCCAGGAATAGACGATGATGAGCGGCGCGCCGAACTTCTCGCGGGCGTAGACCTGAAGCTTCGCCATCATGGCGAGGAACAGCTCGACCTGCTCTTCCTGGCGCTGCTTCTGGCCGATCGCCTCGATGAACGCGAACTGCTCGCCGAGCAGGTAATGGAGACCGGCGACGGGATCGCGCCAGCGATGCTCGTTGAACGAGCCGGTGTAGCGCAGCACGCCGTTGTCGAGGACATAGCGCGGCGAGGAGCCGAGCCACGAGCCGTCGCCGGTCACGCGCTGGAGATGTGCCGGGATGATCCAGGTCACCACGGCCTTTACGTTCTTGTCCTTGTAGCGATCGTAAAGGCCCGCCTCGAAGGCGCGAACGAGATGATTGGGTCCGTATCCGGGAACGCCGAGATTGACGCTGCGGGCGCCCGGCGCGTTCTGTTTGGCGAATTGCGACGGCATGCTCTGGTCGTCAGGCAGGCCCTGCCCGAAGATGAACGAGTCGCCGATGAAGAGATAGGTCTCCTGCGCCGCCGGCGCCGGCGGCGTCACGCGCGCCGTGGCGTCGTCGAAATGATAGGTCTGGCGATAGACGAGCTCGCTGCCCCAGGTCGCGGTGGCGGTGGCTTCACTGTTTGGCGCGGGCCGGAAGCCCAGGATCGGATCGGGCGGCGGCCACCATTGTGGGATGGTCCGCGTCACCACTCCCATATTGTGCGCCTTGGGCGACAGGAAACCCGCGAAAAGGTCGAGCGCGACGAGGCTCAGCGCCACCGCCGTCGCGAGCAGTGCGCCCGAGCGCCAGCGGTTGCCCTGCAAGAGGGCGACGCCGACGATTCCCAGAACGGCAGCAGCGACGCAGGCCCAGAAGGCGGACTGCAGGGCGAGCCCGATCGCCGCAATCACGAGCACGAATGCGCCCGCGAGCCAGAAATTGCGAAACTTGCCGGCCATTGACCTGATCGCGTTCTCCCCGGATAGGCTGGGGGTGTAGGCGTTCGAAAGGGAAAACTCAATGAGCAGGAAACTGCCGCTGCAGGGCCTCCGGGTCCTCGACCTGGCCAGCTTCATCGCCGGGCCCGTCGCCTCGACGGTGATGGGCGACTACGGCGCCGAGGTCATCAAGATCGAGCCGCCCGGCGAGGGCGACCCCCAACGCAAGCTGGGCCAGGCTCATTCAATTCCGCAGCATCCGGTCAACTTCTGCTGGCACATGACCAACCGCAACAAGCGCTCGGTGGTGCTCGACCTTAAGAACGAGGCAGGCCGCGCCGCCTTCGACCGGCTGGTCACCACCGCCGACGTGATGGTGGTGAACTTCCCGCTGAAGGTGCGCGCCCGACTTCGGATGCGCTACGCCGACGTGGCGCCGCTCAATCCACGGCTGATCTACGCCTCGATGACCGGCTATGGCGAGGCCGGGCCGGACGCCGAGCAGCCCGGCTTCGATTCGACCGCCTTCTTTGCCCGTTCAGGCCTGCTCGACGGGCTGACCTACGAGGGCGGGCCGCCCGCCTTCTCCCTGCCCGCGCAGGGCGACCAGATGGCCGGCATGAACCTGTTCGCCGCCATCTCGATGGCGCTGCTGCACCGCGAGCGCACCGGCGAGGGCAGCGAGGTCGGCACCTCGCTGCATGCGAGCGGCCTGTGGTCCAACGCCATCCTGGCGCAGGGCGCGCTGCTGGGCTCGTTCGTGGCGCCGCGTCCGCCGCGCACCAAACCGCGCAGTGCGCTCGCCAACCAGTACCGCACCTCCGACGGCCGCTGGATCCAGCTCACCATCGTGCGCGAGGACAAGCTCTGGCCGGAACTCTGCCAGGCGCTGGAGCGCACCGACCTGCTGGACGATCCGCGGTTCGAGACGACGGAGAAGCGCCGCGCCCACGCAACCGACCTCGCCGCGATCCTCGATCCGGTGTTCGCCGGCAGGCCGTGGCCCGAGTGGAAGGAGCGCCTGCGCCGGCACGAGATCACCTTCGGCCTGCTCGGCATCCTGCGCGACGTGCCCGACGACGAGCAGGCCGTCGCCAACGGTGCGGTGGTCGGCACCGGACAGGCCGACATGCCCCGCACGATCTCGGCCCCGATCCGCATGTCCTTTGCGCCCGAGACGGTGACGCCGGGAGCGGGACCGGAACACGGCGCGCATACCGACGAAGTGTTGGGTGAGCTTGGCTACAGCACCAGCGAACTGAATGACCTGAAGGCGGCCGGCGCGTTCGGCTAATTGGTTCGAAGACACCACTTCAGTGTCATCCCGAGCGCAGCGAGGGATCCTTAACTGTTGCCGCGCAAGGATCCCTCGCTGCGCTCGGGATGACACCGGTGGCGTGACAAAAACCTCGCGTCATCGCGACGGTCACGACTCCGGAATTGTACGGTCGACCTGCCAGGTAGCGGCCGTAACATCGGATTCGAGACTGAGCCGGCCGACGATCTGCTCCAGCGCGGCGTCGTTGCGCTTCACGGCGACGGCCTGGGCGGTCACCTTCACCTTGGATGTGTCGGCGATGTCCTCGCTGTCGAGCCGGCGCAGGCCGAGCCCGGCATCGGAGAGCGACTTGAGGAGCAGCGAGCGCATCTGCGCTTCCTCGGCGCCGCGGCACACGATCTCGACGGTGTAGTGCGTCTCGAAGTTGTTCGCGGTCAGCAGGCGGCTGTTCACGTGCCGCACCAGCGGCCGCAGGATGAGGTTAGCGCTGATCACCATGACCGCCGCGAGCAGCGCCGGGGCGCCATGCCCCGCACCCGCCAGGGTGCCGACCATGGCCGAGCACCACAGCGTCGCCGCGGTATTGAGTCCGTGCACGTTCACGCCCTCGCGCAGGATGACGCCGGCGCCCAGGAAGCCGATGCCGGTCACGACCTGGGCGGCGACTCGTGTCGGATCGCCGGCGCCGACCATGCCCGAGAAGGCGACGAAACCCGACGCACCGAGCGCGACCAGCGCATTGGTGCGTAGGCCCGCCATCTTCTGGTGCCACTGCCGCTCGAAGCCGATGGCCGATCCCAGCACCAGCGCAAGCCCGAGGCGCAACGCCGTCTGGCCGAGTTCGATCAGGTCGAAATGCATCTGTCGTTCTCTCGTGTCAGCCCGGATTGTCGAGGCTGAAGATGCCGCTCACTTCGTCGTAGGCGAACACCTCTCCGAAGCGTCCCCAGGACGTGACGGTCCGCATCGTCTGGTCGGCGAAGGGCGTGGTCATGTGGTCCTCGAGCTCGTCGTGGAAACGGCTGGCCGGCGCGCGATGAGTATCGCGTTCGTCGAGGACGCGGCGGATATGGCCCGCCAGCGGCACGTAGTTCAGGAGATGATGCGCGAACAGCTTCTTGCGGGCATCAGGCTCGAGGCCGACGAACTGGCGGCCCGGCTCGGTGAGCTTGATGTCGCCGTCGCCCAGTTCGGCGAAGCGCAGGAGCTGCAGCACTTCGGCAACGGGGAACAGGGCGTCGACCTCCATGTGAAGATCGCCGGCCAGCTCCGGCAGGCCGGCATGACCTTCGTGCGGCGCGGCGGCCACCGCCTCCATCAGGCCGGCGATCATGTTGGGCGACACCCTCGGCAGCAGCATGGCGAGGCCGGTGCCGAAGAAATGGCCCTGGCTGGCCTTGCCCCCGGCGCGCTCCGTCATGGTGGTATAGAGATCCTCGACGATCTGGCGGAACGCGGGGTCGAGCCGGTTGCGCGGCTTCGGCAGGTCGATCTTGATCTCCGCCGCGACATGACCGGGGTTGGAGCCGAAGACCAGCACGCGGTCCGACAGCAGAACCGCTTCCTCGATATTGTGCGTGACGACGGCGATCGCCGAGATCGGCAGACGGCCCTCCATCCAAAGATCCATCAAGTCGGTGCGCAGCGTCTCGGCGGTCAGCACGTCGAGCGCGGAGAAGGCCTCATCCAACAGCAGCACGGTGGGCTCCACCACGACGGCCCGCGCGATGCCGACCCGCTGGCGCATGCCGCCCGACAGTTCCTTCGGGTACGCGCTCTCGTAGCCGTCGAGGCCGATCAGGTCGATGGCGGCCAGCGCGCGCTTCTTGCGCTCGGCCGGCGCGATGCCCTGCGCCTCGAGGCCGATCTCGACGTTCTGCAGAACCGTGAGCCAGGGGAAGAGCGCGAAGGACTGGAACACCATCGCGACTTCGGGCGACGGCCCGACGACGCTCTTGCCCGCGATCCGCACCTCGCCGCCGGTCGCCGGCATCAGGCCCGCGAGGATGCGCAGCAGCGTCGTCTTTCCGCAGCCGGAGCGGCCGAGGAACGAGACGATCTCGTTCTTGCCCAGGGTCAGGCAGACATCGTCGAGGACCAGCAGACCTTCGCCGCTGGCCTTGGGGTAGACCTTGCGGATGTGGTCGACGCTGACCAGCGTCTTGTCCTGCACGGGGTTCATGATCGAATCCATGAGGCTTCTCCTACTCGAGCCTGAAGCGGTTCTCGGCGAGCCGGTAGAGCGGCCGCCACAGGATGCGGTTGCAGGTCGTCACCATCACCGCCATGACCACGATGCCCAGCACGACGCGCGGAAAGTCGCCGGCCGTCGTGGCGTCGGCGATATAGGCGCCGAGACCCTCGGCCCGCAGATGCGTGTTACCCCAGCTCACCACCTCGGCGACGATGCTGGCGTTCCACGAACCGCCGGCCGCCGTGAGCGCACCGGTCACGTAATAGGGCAGGATCGCCGGCACGCCGACCTTGCGCCACCACGACCACGAGCTGATGCGGAACAGCGCTGCGGCATCGCGCAGATCGGTCGGGATCGCGCTGGCGCCGGCGATGACGTTGAACAGGATGTACCACTGGGTGCCCAGGATCATGAGCGGGCTCAGCCAGATGTTGGGATCGAGCTTGAGCGTGACGATCGCCACGACGGCCACCGGGAACACGACGTTCGCCGGGAAGGCGGCAAGGAACTGGGCGACCGGCTGCAGGCTGGTGGCGAGACGTGGCCGCAGCCCTATCCACACGCCGATCGGCACCCAGACGAGGCTGGCCAGCGCGATCAACACCAGCACCCGGATCAGTGTCAGGATCCCGTCGAAGAAGGCGATCCGTACGTCGGCGAAGCCCAGGGTCGTGCGCGTGTAGAGCACGATGTGCCAGAGCGCGTAGGCCGCCAGCGCGAGCAGGACCGCGATCCAGATCTGTTCGCCGGTGCGCGACGGCGTGCCGAAATTGGGCCTGACCGGCGCGCTGGTGAGCGGCGTCGGCAGCAGCGAGATGCGGTCGGCGACCGAGCCGACGGCGCGGACCACGTGCGGCCGCAGCCGGCTGCGGCGCCAGAAATCGTAGAGCCAGGACTGCGGCTGCGAATCGGCCGCCTGCTGCTCGAAGCGGAACTTGTCGGCCCAGGCGACGATCGGCCGGAAGATGAGCTGGTCGTAGGCCAGGATGACCGCGGCCATCACCGCGATGGCGAGCAGCACCGCCTGGATGTCGCGGGCCTGGATCGCCAGCGCCAGCCACGAGCCGATACCGGGCAGCATCACCGTGGTGTTGCCGACCGTGATCGCCTCGGAGGCGACGACGAAGAACCAGCCACCCGACATCGACATCATGGTGTTCCAGATCAGGCCGGGCGCGCCGAACGGAACGTCGAGCCGCCAGAAGCGCAGCCACGGCGAGAAGCGGTAGTGGCGCGCCACCTCGTCGAGGTCGCGCGGCACCGTGCGCAGCGACTGGTAGAAGCTGAAGGCCATGTTCCAGGCCTGGCTGGTGAAGATGGCGAAGATCGCCGCGCACTCCGCGCCCATCACGCTGCCGGGGAAGAGCTGGAGGAAGAAGGTCACGGTGAAGGTGAGGAAGCCCAGCACCGGCACCGACTGCAGGATGTCGAGCGCCGGGATGATGACCAGCTCGGCCTTCCGGCTGCGCGCCGCCAGGGTCGCCACCACGAAGGTGAAGATCAGCGAGCAGATGATCGCGGCGAACATGCGCAAGGTCGTGCGCAGCGCATATTCGGGAAGGCGCGCGACATCGAGGGTGACCGGCACCGTCTCGAGTTGTGCGGCCGGCGCATTCATCTCGCGGAAGCCGTGGGCCACCAGCACGAAGACGCCGACGACCAGCAGGAAGATCACCGCATCGTAGAGATTGGGCCAGACGCCCGTGCTGCCGCTCACGCCAAGCGGCGTTGTGGCCCGGCGGCCCTGTTCAGGTCTGGATGCGAGCATGCGTGCCTTCCCGGAATACACAGAGGCACGGCGCCCCGCCCTACCCATCGGGGGCGTTCTAAGACGGCAGGCTTTCGGTTTCGTGAACGCGCACCCCGCGCGTCGTTACGCCGCTCAGGAGGCGAAAATCAGCCCTTCTTGCCGAGATGGCGCCTGATCTCGGCGACCAGGCCGGCCTCGGCCGGATCGTCGCGACGGCGCGGCCGCGGCGCCTCGATCGCCCGGTCGACCACCGCCCGGCCCGGCGCACCGGCCAGCACGATGACCCGGTCGGCAAGGTAGGTCGCCTCCTCGATGTCGTGGGTGACGAACAGGATGGTCTTGCCGGTCTGCTGCCAGATCCGCGTCAGCTCGTCCTGCAGCCCCTCGCGCGAGATCGCGTCGAGGGCGGAGAACGGCTCGTCCATCAGCAGGACCTCCGGCTCGACGGCGAGCGCGCGGGCCAGCGACACGCGCTGGCGCTGGCCGCCGGAGAGCTGGTAGGGCCAGCGGCCGGCGAGATCGGCCAGGCCCACGATGCGCAGCGCCTCGACCGCCCTGGCGCGGCGCTCCGCCTTGGACAGGCCCGAGCCTTCGAGGCCGAAGGCGACATTGTCGACGACCCGCCGCCACGGCAGCAGGCGCGAATCCTGGAAGACCAGCGCCACCGGCTGGCGCGCGGTCGAATGGGTGGCCAGCGTCACCCGGCCGGCGCTGGCTTTGGCCAGCCCGATCAGCACGCGCAGCAGGGTCGACTTGCCGACTCCCGAGGCGCCGACGATGGCCACGAACGCGCCGCGCGGGATCGCGAGGTCGAGGTCGCGCAGCACCTCGGTGCGGCGGCCGTCGCGCTCGAAGGTGAGGCCGAGGCCTCTGATGTCGATTACGCTTTCCATCGGAGCAACCAGTTCTGGGCCACCAGGAACAGCGAATCGAGGATGCCGTAGAGCGCGGCCATGGTGAGCATGTAGACGACCACGATGTCGGTCGCGAGCAGCGACGAGGCCTCGATCATGCGGTTGCCGAGGCCGGGCACGCCGAAGATCTCGGCGGCGACCACCGCCATCCAGGCCTGGCCCAGCGCCGTGCGCAGGCCGACCAGGATGCCGGGCATCGCGGCCGGCAGGTAGATCTTGAGGAGCTTCTCGAGCGGGCTGCGGAAACCGAACGCCTCGGCGACCTCGAGCAGGTCGCGATCGACGCCCCGCACCGCGCCGTGTGCGGCGAAGAACACGATCCAGAACACCGAGATGGCGATGATAAAGACCGCGGCCTTGGGCGTGACGCCGAACCAGATGATGGCGAACGGCGCCCACGCGAGACCCGGGATCGGGCGCAGCAGACGCACGATCCACGAGGTGAAGTCCTCGGCGACACGCGACATGCCGGTAAGGACACCGACCGCCACGCCGAGCGCCGCGCCGATCACCAGTCCCAGCGCGTAGTGGCTGAGGCTGCCCGTGACGGCCTTCAGCCACATGCCGGAGTCGAGTTCGCTGCGAAAGGCCTCGGGAATCGCCAGCGGCCCCGGCAGCATCATCGGATTGACGAGACCGAACGACGGCACTGCCTGCCAGATCAGCAGGAAGGCGAGCAGGCCGGCAGCGCCCAGCCCGATCGAGCCGAACGCACCGAGGCGCGCCCGGCTTCGCGTGGACGAGGCCGGCAGTTCGGCGGTTTCAGTGAGGGCCATCGGCCTATCCTAGCCCGAGATCAGCCCGGCCGCCGCGCCTTCTCGAAGAAGCGGACGTCGAACAGGTCGTCCAGCGGCGCGACTTCCTTGAGCGAGCCCAGCTTCACCTGATAGGCCTCCATCGCCTTGGACGGCGCGATGACCTCGCGCGGATCAATGACGAACTTCGTTGCCGGCGACTTCAGCGCGGTCTTGATGACCTCAATGTCGACGATGCCCTTGGCGAGGTTGGCCGCAACGGCAGGCGCGGCCTTATCGGGATCCTTCGTCAGCAGATCGCCTGCGCGCACCAGCGCATCGACCAGCGCCTGCACAGCGGCCGGCTGCTTGGCGATAAGGGCACCGGTGACGGCCACGACGGTCCCGGGCTGGCCGGGGAAAAGCTTGTCGCCGACTTCGACCAGTTTGATGCCGGGGTTCGCCTTCAGGATGATCGTCAGTGCCGGCTCGCGCACGGTCGCGCCCTCGACGGCATCAGCCAGCACCGCCTGCTGCGTGGCGTCGATGCCCATGGCCACGACTTCCACGTCCTCGCGGTTGGCCTTGATGACCTCCCACAGCCAGTATTGCAGCGTCGTGTTGGGCACCGAGCCGGCCGGCTGGGTGGCGAGCCGCGCAGGCTTGCCGGTCGCCGCCTTGAAGCGCTTGAAGGCTTCGGCCGGCGCGACGCCTTGCGCGAAATGCTGCGCGAGGCGCGGCACCGCCACGAAGACGTTCTCGCCGCTCGCCGTCGCCGCCACGACCTTCACGTCGACGCCGCGCGAGCGTGCGACGCCGAGCGGCGCGATGCCCGCGACATAGGCGTCGAGCGTGCCCGAGGCCAGCGCCTGGATGGCATGCGGGCCCGACTGGAAAGTGGTCAAGGTCAGGTCGAGACCGGCGTCCTTGGCCCAGCCGAAATGATCGACCACGAAGATCGGCGCCGCGCCGATGATCGGGATGTTGCCGATGCGGATCGGCACGCGCGCGCCCTGGGCACGGACCGCAGGGGACGCCAGCAGCGATGCGCCGCCCGCCAGGAAGGCGCGACGCTGGAACGACGACAAGGACATGGAAACTCTCTTCAAACCCGGCACGCGGTCGCGTGCAGCGCGAGTGAGATAGAAAGTTTCCCCACGCCGGACAATCCACCCGGCGCAAATGGATGAGAAGTGGTCGCGTTCGTCGACCGATGCAGAAGGATTTTCTCTTACGACAAGAAAAAGGATCCTTCGCTTCGCTCAGGATGGCAACGGTGTTGGGATGGGCGCAGTGCGCCAATCCACAAATGGGTGTCATCCTGAGCGCTAGCGAAGGATCCTTAACTCATGATCAGTAGATCGACGGCTCCGCGACCGGCTTGCCGAACTCCGTTTCGAGGAAGTCGAAGTCGCAGCCCTCGTTGGCCTGCTTGATGTGCTTCGTGAACATCCAGCCATAGCCGCGCTCGTAACGGGGCTCGGGCTGCTTCCATGCCGCCTTGCGCTTCGCCAGCTCCTCGTCGGAGACGTTCATGTCGATCGTGCGCTTGTCGACGTCGAGCGAGATCATGTCGCCGGTCTTCACCAGGGCGAGCGGCCCGCCGATGTAGCTCTCAGGGGAGACGTGCAGGATGCAGGCGCCGTAGCTGGTGCCGCTCATGCGGCTGTCGGAGAGCCGCACCATGTCGCGCACGCCCTGCTTCACCAGCTTGGTCGGGATCGGCAGCATGCCCCATTCCGGCATGCCCGGCCCGCCCTGGGGTCCGGCGTTGCGCAGGATCAGCACCGTGTCCTCGGTGACATCGAGATCCTCGCGATCGATCGCGGCCTTCATCGACGGATAGTCGTCGAACACCAGCGCAGGGCCCGTATGCTTCAGGAACTTCGGCGCGCAGGCGCTGGGCTTGATGACACAGCCGTCGGGCGCGAGGTTGCCCTTGAGCACCGCCAGCGCGCCCTCCTTGTAGATCGGGTTGGCGACGGTGCGGATCACGTCGTCGTTGTAGATCTCCGCGCCCTTCACGTTCTCGCCCAGGGTCTTGCCGGTGACGGTGAGCGTGTCGAGATGCAGGTGATCGCGGATCTGCTCGATCAGGCCCGGCAGGCCGCCGGCATAGAAGAAATCCTCCATTAGATACTTGTCGCCGCTCGGCCGGATGTTGGCGATCACCGGCACCTTGCGGCTGGCCCGCTCGAAATCGTCGAGGCCGATCTTCTGGTTCGCGCGGCGCGACAGCGCGATCAGGTGTATGATGGCATTGGTCGAGCAGCCCATCGCCATCGCCACGGTGATGGCGTTGAGGAACGCCTCGTGCGTCAGGATCTTCTTGGGCGTGAGATCCTCCCAGACCATGTCGACGATGCGCCGGCCGCATTCGGACGCCATGCGGATATGGTTGGCGTCGGCGGCCGGGATCGACGAGGCGCCGGGCAGCGACATGCCGAGGGTCTCAGCCATCGCCATCATCGTGGCGGCCGTGCCCATGGTCATGCAGGTGCCATAGCTGCGCGCGATGCCGGCCTCGACATCGACCCAGTCCTTGTCGGAGATTTCGCCGGCGCGTCGCTCGTCCCAGTATTTCCAGGCATCGGAGCCCGAGCCCAAAGTCTTGCCCTTCCAGTTGCCGCGCAGCATGGGGCCGGCCGGGAGATAGATCGTGGGCAACCCCATGCTGATCGCGCCCAGCAGCAGCGCCGGCGTGGTCTTGTCGCAGCCACCCATCAGCACGACGCCATCCACGGGGTGCCCGCGCAGAAGCTCCTCGGCGTCCATCGCCAGCAGGTTGCGGTAGAGCATCGTCGTCGGCTTCAGCAGGCTCTCCGACAGCGACAGCGCCGGCAGCTCGATCGGGAAGCCGCCGGCCTGCAGCACGCCGCGCTTCACGTCGTCGACACGCGTCTTGAAATGCATGTGACAAGGCTGGGCGTCGGACCAGGTGTTGAGGATGGCGATGACCGGTTTGCCGGCCCATTCCTCCGGCGCGTAGCCCATCTGCATCGCGCGCGAGCGATGACCGAAGGCGCGCAGGTCATCGGGCGCGAACCAGCGCGCGCTGCGCAGCTGGTCGGGAGTTTTGTTCTTTGGCTTGCTATCCGGCATGGCTTGTTCCTCCGCGCCGGACGCGACCACATTCACGCGGTCGCGGTCAAGCCGCACACGGTCGGATCGGCTTGCTCATGTAGACCGTGACGCCGAGGGCCGAGGTCTCCTCGCGATCGATGCGGTAGCCGAAAGCGAGATAGAGCCGCACGTTCGCCTCGAACATCTTGTTCGTATAGAGCCGGACCTCAGTGTAGCCGAGCGCCGTTGCCAGCTGCTCGGCATGGGTCAGCAGATGCCGCCCCAGGCCGCGCCCCTGGAAGGCGGGCGCCACGGCCACGTTCTCGATCACCAGGTGATCGCCCTTGTCGATCGTCTCGATGAGGGCGGCGAGGCCGCCATCGAGAAAGGCCATGTCGATGCGATGCTGGCGCACCGCCTCCTCATAGTCGGCGCGCATCGGCAGCGGCTCGCGGCCGATCAGGGGCACCCACTTGGCATAGGCTTCGCGCGTGAGCGTGCGAACGGCGGCGGCGTCGTCCGCCACCGCGCGCCGAAGCGCCGGTGTCTCGTCCATGGCGAAGGTCTCAGCCGACCGCGAGGCCCGTCGTCTCGTCGACGCCGGTCTTGAGGTTGATGCACTGCACCGCCGCGCCCGACGCGCCCTTGCCGAGATTGTCGAGCGAGGCCACGGCCAGCACGTTGCCGTCGGCATCGTTGCCGTACACCGCGAGTTCCATCGTGTTGGTGTCGATCAGCCGGTCGGCCCGCAGGAACCGGTCGCGCTCCAGCCAGGCGCGGTCGGCGAGCGGCCGCACCGGCACGAAGGTCTCGCCGGCATAGTAGTCGCTCAGCACCTGGTGGACATCCTTGGCCGACACCTGCTTCGTCGTGATGTCGCGCGTGATCGGCACGGTGATCAGCATGCCCTGGGCATAGTGGCCGACCGACGGCACGAAGAGCGGCGCATGCTTGAGGCCGGAATACTTCTTCATCTCCGGCACGTGCTTGTGCGTGAGTTCCAGCCCGTAAAGGCCGAACGGCTCGACACCGGGCTGCTCATGGACCGCGATCAGCTCCTTGCCGCCGCCGGTGTAGCCCGACACGCCGAACACGGCGGGCGTCGAATCGGCGCGCACGATACCGGCATCGATCAGCGGCCGCAGCAGCGCGATGGCGCCGGTCGGGTAGCAGCCCGGATTGCTGATGCGGTTGGAGTCGAGCAGCTTTTTGCGCTGGTCCTTGGCGAGTTCGGGGAAACCGTAGGTCCAGCCGTCGGCCACGCGATGCGCCGTCGAAGCGTCGATCACGACCGTGTCGAAATCACCCATCGCCGCGACCAGCTCCTTGGCCGCCGCGTCGGGCAGGCAGAGCACGGTGATGTCGGACGCCTTGGCGATCTCGGCGCGCTTCCCCAAGTCCTTGCGGTCGGCCATCGGCAGTTCGAGCAGCTCGATGTCGGCTCGGTCCTTGAGCCGGTCGAGGATCTGCAGGCCGGTGGTGCCATGCTGGCCGTCGATGAAAATCTTGGTCTTGTTGCTGGTCATGGTCTTCTCTCTCGATGCAGGGCCTTGAAGGGAGGGCCGACTGGAGAAGGGAAGTATGGAAGCCGCTTCGTCTCTCCAGCGGCTTCACGATACGGCGCGTTTGTTACTGTTCCGCGCGCGCGTTCTCTTACCGCTTTTGTGAGCGGCGACGTCGCGACCGGAGGAGGGCGGGCGAAATCATTGTGGGGCGGATATTTCATCGGGGACCCCCTGTGTCAAGATGCCGGGGACGCGCTAGGTTCGATTATTCCCTGTTCCGGAGACAAGCCATGAGCCAGTCCCCCGCCAACTTCCCTCACCCTGAAGGCCTCTCCATGCTGGAGAAGCGCCGCATCGAGGCCGAGATCCTGAAGGAGGTCTACGAGACCCTGAAGGCCAGCCACGGCGTCGAGGTCGCGAAGAAGACGATCGAGGAGTCCGTCCGCCGGTCCGCCATCGAGCAGGCCCGCCAGTTCGCCGCCTCGGTGCCCGGCGGCACGTCTCTCAAGTCGTTCCAGGACATCCAGCATCTCTGGACCGCGGGCGGGTCGCTGCAGATCGACTTCAAGGAACAGACCGCCGATACCTTCACCTTCAACGTCGTGCGCTGCCAGTATGCCGAGACCTACAAGGCGATGGGCCTGGGCGAGATCGGCGCCCTGCTCTCCTGCAACCGCGACGGCGCCTTCTGCGAAGGCTACGATCCCAAGCTCAAGCTCGAACGCACGCAGACGATCATGCAGGGCGCCAGCCACTGCAATTTCAAATACACGTATGAGAGTTAAGGATCCCTCGCTTCGCTCGGGATGACACCATTCTTGAGGCGACGCACAGTGCCAATTCAAACACCAGTGTCATCCTGAGCGCAGCGAAGGATCCTTCATCTTTGTCGCTGCGCTCGACGGCGGCTCAGTTCAAGAACTCCGCCACCACGATGTGGCCGTCCTTGGCGGGCCAGGTGCGCGTGGGAATGGTCTCGTTGTTGAACACGGCCATCACCGTACGCGTCGGCGCGGCGTCGAACGTCAGGCGGCCCGTCGAGGCGCCGGGTACGCCGTCGTTGATGCCGGGCGGCACCTTGCCGTCGAGCGAGAATTTGTCGCGACCGACGCCGAAATAGCCGCGCGGCCGGCTCATGATCGTGACCGCGCCGGCGCCCTCGTCGGCCTTGGCGAAGGGCTGCGGCCTGAGATGCACCACGTCGCTCGAGCGCAGGAAGGGCGAGCGGTAGGTGTGGGTCGTCGGCAGGCCGGGCATGCGGAGCACGAACTCGTAATAGGCGTCGGCGCGTCCGACGAAGGGGCCCCACATTCCGTCCTCGCCGGTGGTCTTGCGATGCAGCGCCACCGCGCTCCGGCGCTCGCCCGTCCGGGCGTCGACCTCGAAGATCTCGACCTCGGCGCCGGCGGCGGTGATGTTGGTGTAGCCGCCCTCGGCCATGCCGGTCACCTTGCCGTTCAGGATGGGCAGCGGCTCCTGGGCGATGAACATGCTAGCCGGCGGCTTGCCCGTGATGTGTTCGAACATCGCGGCGAAGGCCAGCTTGTGGAACGCGACTTCGCGATGGTCGAGCCCGTCCAGGATGACATTGCGCGCGCCGCGCAGCTCCGACGCATCGTAGCTCACACCGGTCGGCTTGCCAGGGGCACCGATGAAGCGGCCATCGGGCTGCGAGTACTTGTCTTCCTTGTCCGAACGGATGGCCATCATCTCGACGCCCGGGACCAGGTCGTTGGGACCGTCGTTGAGGCCCTTGAGAAACGGAAAGGCACCGTTGAACTCGCTCCCGGCCATCAGCTGGTCGGAAATCACGATGCCCTTGTTGGGCGTGCCGCACAGGACGGCATGGCTCACCATGTCGGCGCCGCCGTTCTTCAGCATCGAGCGGATGGCGTTGCCGCCGCGCGAGGAGCCGACCAGGGCGACCTTGCGGCGGCGTGTGGCCTTCAGCACCTGCACCACGAAGGACGTCAGCTCCTTCATCTGGTCCTCGGCCGAGGACCGGCCCGGTTGCGGCCTGGAATCGTCGCTGCGCGCGCTGGGATAGACGAAGTCGATGGCGAAGAGCTGGTTGCGCTTGTAGCCGTTGGCCTCGAAGCGCCACAGGTTGTTGATCCAGAGCGCGCTCGAATCGCCGTTGCCGTGCACGAACACGACCGGCGGCGGCCCGGACTCGGGCTGCTGACGGCGCGGCCCCGGCTGGGCGAAAGCCGGCCCGGAGAACGCGAGCGTCGGCCATAGCACGGCGGCGCCGCCGAGCAGTGCGCGGCGGGTCGGGCCTTTCTTCGAGGACCTCAAGCCCTTCGTCATCACTCCCCCAGACAATCGCTCCCATGTTGGCAAATGCCGGAGCCCGGCGCTACGCTTGCCATATGTCCATTTGTTACGTCGACAGCCCGGTCGGCCGGTTGGCGATCGAGGCGGATCACGACGCCGTGACCTCGGTACGCTGGGCCGGCGACGGCGAACGCGCACGCGATCCTTCGTCGAATCCGGTGCTCGAGGAAGCCGTGCGCCAGCTCGATCGCTACTTCAAGGGCAAGCTCAAGCGCTTCGACCTGCCCCTCGCCGCGCGCGGCACCGATTTCCAGAAGAGCGTCTGGAAGATGATGTGCGAAATCCCGTTCGGCGGGACCGCGACCTATGGCGGCATGGCGATGGCGCTGGGCTCGGGTCCGCGCGCCGTCGGCATGGCCTGCGGGCGCAATCCCATCCCCATCATCGTGCCCTGTCATCGCGTCCTGGGCAGCGGCGGCAAGGAAGGCGGCTTCTCCGGCGGCAAGGGCCTGCCGACCAAGCGCCAGCTGCTGGCACTGGAAGGCGTCGTGCTTCTTTAATTTCTCTGTCGTTGCGTCGGCCGGACGCCCCGGCTACGGAGGCGTGATGCGCGTGCTGATCACCCGGCCCGAACGCGAGGCGACAACGCTGGCGACGGCGCTCGCCGAGCGCGGTCATGTCCCCGTCATCGCGCCGCTGTTCCGTCTTGAGATCCTGCATCCTCCCGCCGAGTTCGCGACGGATCTGTTCGAATGCCAGGCCGTCCTGCTGAGCAGCGCCAACGGCGCGCGGGCTCTGGCCGAGGCCAGCGAACAGCGCGGCAAGCCCATCCTGGCGGTCGGCGACACCACCGCATCGACCGCCGAGGGGCTGGGCTTCGCCTCGGTGACGTCCGCGGCGGGCGACGGCGACGCGCTGGCCGAGCTCGCGCGACGGCGCCTCGACCCGAAGGCCGGTCCCCTCCTTCACGTGTCCGGCGTCGACATCGCCCAGGATTTTTCCGAAGTCCTCGCCCCGGACGGTTTCGAAGTCCGCCGCGTGGCACTGTACGATGCGCGCGAGGAGACGGCGCTGCCGGATTCGGCACGCGCCGCGATCGAGGCACGCGCGCTGGACGTGGCGATGTTCTTCTCGCCGCGCGCCTCCGCCCTGTTCGCCCGGCTGGTGCAGGAAGCCGGGCTGGCCGGTTCCCTGTCGGACGTCACCGCCATCGCCATCAGCCCTGCGGCGCTCGAACCCTTGAGCGCCCTGCCATTCAAGGCGACGGTGGCGGCGTTCCGCCCGACCCGCCAGTCCGTGCTGGACGAGATCGACCGGCTGCCCGTCGCGACCGACGGGAAGGCCGTGGAAGGACCGAACATCATGAGCGACACACCTTCTTCTTCCGAGACCACCGCTCCACCGGTGGAGCCGTCCGTGACGCCGCCCGTCCAGGTCCGCCGTGGCCTCGGCGTGGTCGGCGCCTTCGTCACCGGCGTATTCGCCGCCTGCCTGGTTCTGGCCGGCGCCCTGATCACGATGCCCTACTGGCCCGCGGACATTCGCGCGCTGTGGCAGGGCAAGGGGGCAGCGGCCGTCCCGCCGGGTCCGGCGCTCGACCTGCAGCAGGTCCGCCAGGATGCCGCCGCGGCCGCCAACGCCTCGGTAGAGGCTGCCAAGCGCGAGATTTCGGCCCGGCTCGACGACCTTGAGAAGCGCGTGCGCGCCGCCTCGGCCGCCGCCGCAGAACGGCCCAGCGGCCCGGCCAGCAGCGGGCCCGATCCGGCGATCGCCGAACTGCGCAGCAAGGTCGAGGCGCTGGAAGGCCGCGCGGCGGGCGCCGCGACGCCCGCGCCTGCTCCCGCACCGGCGCCGGCAGCGCCCAATCCGGAACAGGAAAAGGAACTCGCCACCCTGCGGCTCGAGATGACGACGCTGCGCAACACGCTGCAGACGATCGATCAGACGGTCACCGTGCAGCGCGACCAGAACAAGCTGCTGGCCGAAGCCGTCGACAAGGCGCGCGGCGAGGCGAGCGCCCGCAACGCCGGCGAGCAGAAGGCGATGGGCGCCGCGCGCGCCTCCGCGATCATCGGCGTCGCCGCGCGCCTCAGCGCCGCCGTCGAATCCGGCCTGCCCTTCACCACCGACCTCGCCCTGCTGACACCGTTGGCCCAGGCCGACGCCAAGCTCGGCGAAAGCACCACCGTTCTGCAGAAGTATGCCCAGACCGGCGTCGCCTCGCGCCCGGCACTGGTGGCCGAGTTCCCCGCCGTCGCCAAGGCGGCGCTGGCCGACGATCTCGCCGACGATTCTTTCGGCGAGCGGCTGCTCGGCAAGCTGCGCGGACTGGTCTCGCTGCGCCGCGTCGGCAACGACGTCGAAGGCGACGGCACCGAAGCCAAGCTCGCGCGCGCCGAAGCCGCCCTTGAAGCCGGCGATCTTCCCAAGGCGGTCGCGCTGGTGAAGACGCTGCCGCCGCAGACATCGCGCGCCACCGCCGCCTGGCTGTCGCGCGCCGAGGCCCATCTCGCGGCCAAGCAGGCGGCCGACCAGATCTCGGCGCAGGCCGTCACCCTGCTCGGCGCGGCGCGGTAGGTCCTCCGATGACGATGCTGCGCACCATCATCTGGTTCGTCTTCGCCATCGTGGCGATGCTGGGCGCGGTGTGGCTGGCCGAACGGCCGGGCTCCGTCACCGCCGAGTTCCGCGGCTGGCGTCTCGACACCAGCGTCGGCGTGCTGATGATCTCCGTGCTGGTCCTGATCCTGGTCAGCGTCGGCGGATGGCTTCTCTATCGCTGGATCGTCGGCGCGCCCGGCGCGCTGCTCGACGGCTGGGGCGAGAATCGTCGCCGGCGCGGCTACCGCGAGCTGACGCAGGGTCTCGCCGCGGTCGCTGCGGGTGACGGCGTCGAAGCCCAGAAGCATGCGCGTAAGGCCGAGCAGCTCCTGTCAGATCCGTCGCTCACACTCCTGCTTTCGGCCCAGGCGGCGCAGCTCAACGGCGACCGCGACGGCGCGCGCCGCGCCTTCACCGCCATGCTGGAAGACGACCAGATGGCGTTCCTCGGCCTGCGCGGCCTGATCGGCCAGTCGCTGCGCGACGGCGACCAGGCTCAGGCGCTGCTCTATGCCGAACGCGCCTTCAAGCTCAGGCCGCAGACGCCGTGGGTCGTGCATTCGCTGTTCGACATGCAGGCGCAGGTCGGCCAGTGGAGGGCCGCCCAGGAAACGCTGGAGACGGGCATCCGGCGCAAGGTCGTCACGGCGGACAAGGGGCGCACCCTCAAGGCCCTGCTCGAGGTCGAGCGCAGCCGCGAGGCCGAGCGCGAAGGCCGCCCCAACGACGCGCTGGCGCTGGCGCGCGAGGCCTTCGGGCTCGCGCCGGAACGCATTGCCGTGACGCGGCGTCTGGCCGAGCTGCAGCTCAAGGCCGGCGACCCGAAGAAGGCGATGAAGACGATCGAGCGCGGCTGGTCGCTGGCGCCGCATCCCGATCTCGCCACGCTTTACCTCGACGCCTCGGGCGAGACCGAGGCGCTGAAGCGAATCGGCGTCGTGCGCCGGCTGGCGCAGCAGAATCCCGCCGACATCGAAAGCCACCTGGCGCTCGCCCAGGCCTCGCTCGATGCCGGCCTGTGGGGTGAGGCGCGCCGTCATCTCGACAGTGCCGCCGGCACCAATCCCTCGACCCGCGTCTGCCGCCTCATGGCCGAGGTCGAGGAGCGCGAACAGACCGGCCAGGACAAGGTGCGCGCCTGGCTCGGCCGTGCCGCCGATGCGCCGGCCGATCGCGCCTGGCGCTGCGCCTCGTGCGGTGCTCATCATGAGGGCTGGCGGCCGGTCTGCGAGAGCTGCGGCGCCTTCGGTACGCTGCAATGGCGCGCGCCCGGCACCTATGGCCATATCCTGCCGCCGGAGACGGCGCCGGGTGTCGCGCTGCCGACATCGACACCAGCATCCAACCTGCCGGTCCCGGCCACCAACAACACGACAAGCTAGAGAACGGGGAAACGCCATGTTCGAGACGACACTCGCGGGCAGCCTGCCCAAGCCGGCCTGGCTCGCCACGCCCAACGTCCTGTGGGCGCCGTGGACCCTGTCGGGAGAGCCGCTGTTCGAGGCCAAGGACGATGCGACCTTCCTCGCCATCCGCCGCCAGGAAGAGGCCGGCCTCGACATCGTGAGCGACGGCGAGCAGGCGCGGCAGCATTTCGTGCACGGCTTCCTGGCCGAGGTCGACGGCGTCGACTTCGACAAGAAGGTGCGCATGGGCATCCGCAACAACCGCTACGATGCCGATTGCCCAACCGTCACCTCGGCGCTGAAGCGCCGCAAGTTCGTGCACGAGCGCGAGGCGCGCATCGCCCGCGCCGCCACCTCGCGCAAGCTCAAGTTCACCCTGCCTGGCCCGATGACGCTGATCGACACCCTGGCCGACGGCTATTACGGCGACCGGGTGAAGATGGCCTTCGCCTTCGCCGAGCTGCTGAACCAGGAAGCGAAGGATCTGGAGCGGCTGGGCGTCGACATCGTGCAGTTCGACGAACCCGCCTTCAACGTCTACCTCAACGAGACGGTGGACTGGGGCGTGCCGGCGCTGGAGAAAGCGGCCGAGGGGCTGAAGTGCACGACGGCCGTCCATATCTGCTACGGCTACGGCATCGAAGCCAACAACAAGTGGAAGGAGACGCTGGGCGAAAGCTGGCGTCAGTACGAACAGACCTTCCCCGCCCTCGACCGCAGCTCGATCAAGCAGGTCTCGCTGGAATGCCGCGACAGCCACGTGCCGCCCGAATTGATGAAGCTCTTGAAGAACAAGACGGTCCTGGTCGGCGCCATCAATGTCGCCTCCGACAGGGTCGAAACGCCGGAAGAAGTGGCCGAGACCTTGAAGCTCGCCACGAAGTTCGTCGATCCCGAGCGCATCCAGGCCTGCACCAATTGCGGCATGGCGCCGATGACCCTGGGCGTCGCCTACGGCAAGCTGCGGGCGTTGGCTGAAGGCGCGGCGCTGGCGCGGAAAAGCCTGTAGGGCACACGGGACGCAGCGAAGTCCGCGGTCCCGGCAGTCGGGCCGTGCGAGAGAAGGATGCGCCTGGGACCTGTCGGGCCGGCAATCGCCGCAACGAACGCGTCCGGGTCGAGATCGCCGCCCACGCAGCGCACGGGGCCATCAAGCTGATCGAGGCAGGTCACCGCGAGAGAGGGCGTTATTGAAACGCCACTACCCGCGACACGCATCAGATCGCGCGCGATGACATCGGCGCTTGCCGCTGGATCGGACAGGGCGAAGCGCAAGGTGCCCTGGAACGGATTGGGCCGATTGGTGAGGTCGACGATCCCGTCATAGGGCGGCGCCGGGAGTTCATGAGGCAGCGGACCTGCGCCATGGCGGGTCACGTAGCTGCGGAGCGTATAAAAAACTTCGACCTCGTCGAAACCGAGTTCGCTTGCCAGGGCGACGACGTTGGGCAAGCCCGTATGGGAGCGCGTGACGTAGGGGAATGCGCCGAGCGTCTGGTCGAGCAACAGACCCTGCGCGCCTTCGAAGACGACCGGACGGCCGGTACAGACCTCGGCGCCGGCGAGTTCGATCCGTCGTCGGAAAGTTCGCGCCGTTTCTATGAACTGCTCGGTCACCGATGGATCGTGAAGGTCTGCCCGCGTCTCCGCATCGATCGCGACGCCCAGTGACGCGAGTCGCCGCGGGACATGGTTCGTGCGCAGCAGATCGAGGCGCGCCCGGAGCGTGTCGACGTCGTCGAGAAGGGACGCCGTGATGGACGGGCCGTTCTCCTCGCGCTCCAGGGTCTCGCCGAAACCTACGCCGCAACTGCCATGCCGGCGCACGCCCCGCGCTTCCTCGACCGCGCGGTTGACCAGCACCTCGTAGGGCGTGGTGAGCGGCGACCGGGGATCGAGGACGACGCGCGGTGCAACGCCGGCGGCCTTAAGCTCTTCCGCTTCCCGCAGGAAGAGGTACGGGTTGGCGACGAAGAAGCGGCTGAGGAAGGTCGGCGCTCCGGCGAACGTGCCCGCACCGAAGTGACTGAAGACGTGGCGCCAGCCATCCGCCAGCGTGACGGTGTGGCCGGCCTGCGCGCCGCCGTTGAAGCGAACGACCCAGGGATCGGCGAGGTCGCGGACCATACGGTCCACGACCAGGCCCTTGCCCTCGTCGCCGTAGTGCGCGCCGATCACGGCGATCGCCGGACGTGCCGCGGTCATACGCCCCTCCGGCCACGCAACCAGGTGCCGAGCAGGCCGACCGGACGGGCGGCAATGTGCCCGAAGGCGTGGCCCACGACATCTGCGGCATCGCCGCTCCAGGTCGCAGCGACCTCGGCGGGATGCGCGCCCTCGTTGATCGCGATTGCCGAGACGATCACCTCGGCGATGCGGCGATGGTCGCTGAGGCGGATCACCCGCTGGCCCATGAGCTCATGCCAGGCCTGGATGACCGGTCCGGAGCGCATGCGTGCATAGGAGCCTTCCTCGGCGACGATGTGGAAGCAGGTGTATTTCTGCGACGCCATCGCCAGGGCTGCCCGGGCGGAGATGGGCTCCGACACGGCGTCGCCGGTGACATGCATTATGTCCATCGGCGACAGCGGCGGCGGCGGCATCTCGTCACCGATCGTGAACAGGTAGCCTCGCTTGCCGCGCTTCTCGACGCAGTCGATCGAGGTGTGGCGCGCGGCGAAGTACCAGGGCAGCGAATAGCTCTCGCTGTTGTTGCCGCCGCCGCCGCCTTCCAGCCAAATCTGCTGGAGTTGTTCGGCGATCCGGATGTCGGCCTCGAACTGCGTGACCTGCAGCGGCGCCTGGTCGCTCATCGCGTCGCCGACACCCATGAACATCAGATGCGGGTCGTTCACCGGCTGGCGCACCAGGATCTCTTCGACCAGCGTACCCAGACCTTCGCGGGCGATGGCTTCCGCCACCATGCCCATGCTGCCCGTCACGTCGAGCGCGACGATCACCGCATTGGACTCGGCATTGAGCGCCGAGTCACGTGATTCGCGGATGCCCGCGAAGCGCGGATCGAGGGCGCGATGGATACTGCGGCGACCGAAGACCTCCTCGCGCCGCAGGCCGGACAGGCCGGCACTGTGACCGCGCCACGTGGAAGCATCCCATCTCGAATAACCCATTTCTTCCTCCTTCTTGATGTTCTGAAGATAGCTATTTCTTAGTATTTTGCAAATAACTATTTTATCGACATATCCGAACGGGAAAATGGTTGAAAATCAGGCCCTTAAACCGGATGGTCCGCCTGACATGGAATTTCCGCGGCCCATCACGACCGTCGACGTCGTGCTGTTCACGATCGTGCAGGATGCCCTGGCCATCTGCCTTGTCCGCCGGTCTCAGGCGCCGTTCCGGGGCCGCTACACCTTGCCGGGCGGCTTCATCCATCTCGACGAGGACGGCGATGCCGACGCCGCGGCACGACGCGTCCTGAAGGAAAAGGTCGGCATCACCGACGTCTATGTCGAGCAGCTCTACACGTTCAGCGGCCGCGCCCGCGATCCGCGCGACTGGTCGGTGACCATCACCTACTGCGCCGTCGCACCGGCGGAACGGATTCCGGCCGACGACGCCGTGCGCCTGGTGCCGTTGAGCGAGGTCACGGGCCTGCCGTTCGACCATGACCGTATCGTCGCGCGGGCTGCCGAGCGGGTGCGCAACAAGGCGACCTACTCCTCGCTCCCCGCCTTCCTGCTGCCGCAGCATTTCAGCTATCCGCAGCTGCAGCGGGTCTACGAGATCGCCGCCGGCGAAACGCTCGACACCTCTTCCTTCCGGCGCAAGATGCTTGAGCTGCGGATGGTCGAGCCGGTCGCCCTGGATCGGGCGGTTCCCGGACGAGGCCGGCCGCCGCAATATTATCGCCTCGCCGACCGCGCGCTGCGCGCCTTCCAGCGAAAGATCTGAGTCGGCGCTAGTCCGATCTCAAGCGGCGCAGTTCGTACAAGGCTTCGAGTGCCTCGCGCGGGGTGAGTTCGTCGGGATTGATCGCGGCGAGCGCCTTTTCGACTTCCGATTCCTTGCTCTTCGCAGCGCCGCTCACGGGACGTGCGGGCGCGGCGGCGAAGAGCGGCAGGTCATCCGCCAGACGCGCCACGGCGCCGGACTGCTCGCCCTTCTCCAGCACGGCCAGCACTTCCTCGGCACGGGTCACGACGGCCGACGGCAGGCCCGCAAGCTGCGCCACGTGGATGCCGTAGGAACGGTCGGCGGCGCCGGGCGCGACCTCGTGCAGGAACACGACCTCGTTCTGCCATTCCTTGACGCGCATCGTGTAGGGCGCGAGCGCGGACAGCCGCTCCTTGAGTGCGCCCAGCTCGTGATAGTGCGTGGCGAACAGCGCGCGGCACTTGTTGACGTCGTGCAGATGCTCGAGCGTCGCCCAGGCGATCGAGAGGCCGTCGAAGGTCGCGGTGCCGCGGCCGATCTCGTCGAGGATCACCAGGCTTCGCGCCGTCGCCTGGTTCAGGATCGCCGCCGTCTCGACCATCTCGACCATGAAGGTCGAGCGGCCTCGCGCGAGGTCGTCGGCGGCACCGACGCGGCTGAACAGCCGGTCGACGATACCGATGGTGGCCGACTTCGCCGGCACGAAGGCGCCGGCCTGCGCCATCACGGCGATCAGCGCGTTCTGGCGCAGGAAGGTCGACTTGCCGGCCATGTTCGGGCCGGTCAGCAGCCACAGGCGGCGGTCGGTGCCCAGCGCGCAGTCGTTGGGCACGAAGCCCGCGCCGTTCTGGCGTGCGAGCGCGGCCTCGACAACGGGATGGCGGCCGCCCTCGATCGCGAAGGCCGGATCGTCGGCCAGCACGGGCCGCACGTAGTTGCTGCTGGCCGCCAGCTCGGCGAGCGCCGAGGCAACATCGAGCCAGGCCAGCGCGCGCCCGGCCGCGGCGATCGACGCCGACACGGCCATCACCTTGGCCACCAACTCCTCGAACACAGCGAGTTCCAGCGCCAGCGCCTGGTCGGCTGCGCGGCCGATGCGGGTTTCGAGATCGGCCAGCTCCGAAGTGCTGAAGCGCGTGGCGTTCGACATGGACTGCCGCCGCGTGAAGCCCAGCGCCGCCAGGTCGAGCTTGTCGGCATGCGTCGCCGTCACCTCGATATGGTAACCGATCATGTTGTTGTGCCGGATTTTCAGCGACGGCACGCCGGTCGCGGTCCGGTACTTGGCTTCGAGGCCGGCCACCGTCTTGCGGCTGTCGTCGCGCAGGGTGCGCTGCTCGTCGAGCTCGGACCGGTAGCCTTGGCGAACGAAGCCCCCGTCGCGCACCAGCAGCGGCGGCTCGTCGGCCAGCGCCTCGGCCAGCGCGGCCACGGTGGCACCGTGGTCGGAGCAGCACATGACGATTTCGGCAAGCGGCGCCGGCGGCGGCAACAGCGCCTCAGGCTCGGCGCGCAGCGACTGGGTCAGCGTCTCGCCCGACTCGAGACCGTCACGAAGCGCCGCGAGGTCGCGCGGGCCGCCACGCCCGACTGAGAGCCGCTGCAGGGCGCGCTCGATGTCGGGCGTGCGCCGCAGCGCCTCGCGCACCCGCTCGCGCACGGCCGGCCGCTCGACGAAGAGCTGCACCAGGTCGAGCCGGCGCTCGATCTCAGCGCGGTCGGTCAGGGGGGCGGCGATGCGCTCGGCCAGCAGGCGGGCGCCCGGACCGGTCAGGGTGCGGTCGATCGTGGCCAGCAGGCTGCCGTCGCGCCGCCCGTCGAGGCTCTTCACCAGCTCGAGATTGCGCCGCGTCGCCGGATCGATCTCCATCGTGCCGTCGGCGCGCTCGCGGCGCGGCGGCACCAGGGCCGGGCGCTTCCCGGCCTGGGTCAGCTCGACATAGTCGAGCAGCGCGCCGCAGGCCGCGACCTCGGCGCGCGAGAAATCGCCGAAGCTCTCCAGCGCCGCGACGTTGAAGGCCTGCAGCAGGCGCTTGCGGGCATTGTCGCTGTCGAACCGCGCCGAGGGCAGCGGCGTCAGGACGGAATTCCATTCCTCCAGTGCGGCCTTGAGCGGCTCGCGCGCCAGCAGCCGGTCGGGCACCAGCAGCTCGCCGGGCGCCAGCCGTGCCAGCGCGGCGGCAACCTGGCCGGGCAACAACGGCTGGGTCGCGAAATCGGCGGTCGACAGATCGAGCCAGGCCAGCGCCAGGTCGCCCTGCGCCTCGGAGAGGGCGGCGAGGTAGTTGTGGCTGCGCGCATCGAGCAGGGAGTCTTCGGTCAGGGTGCCCGGCGTGATGACGCGGACCACGGCGCGCTCGACCACCGACTTGGCGCCGCGCTTCTTGGCCTCGGCCGGATCCTCGACCTGCTCGCAAACCGCGACCTTGAAGCTCTGGCGGATCAGGCGCGACAGGTAGGCCTCGTGGCTGTGCACCGGCACGCCGCACATCTTGATGTCTTCGCCGAGATGCTGGCCGCGCTTGGTCAGCGCGATGTCGAGCGCCGCCGAGGCCTTCACGGCGTCGTCGAAGAACAGCTCGTAGAAATCGCCCATCCGGTAGAAGACCAGATGGTCCGGATGCGCGGCCTTGATCGCCAGATACTGGCGCATCATCGGCGTGGCGTCGGCGGGAATGGTGGAAACGTCCGTCACTAAAGCTTCCTCGGGAGACGTTCGGTCTAGCACACGCCGCAGAGCGATCCATGTGGACGACGGGTGGACGACATTTGGGCATGGAAGTTGCGCTGCTGCAGCGCGGGATGGCTGTCTGGTCCTAGCGACCGATTATCGCCAATATGCGGCCTCAACTGGGAGAGAAATTCAGATGGCGAGCAAAAGCTCGGAAGAAATGGTCAGCAACCAGATGGGCGATCTCGACGGCGACTCGCTGATCATGCATCGCACGGGGCGGCCCGGCAAAATCGAGATCATCGCCAGCAAGCCGCTGGTCACGCAGCGCGACCTGGCCCTGGCCTATTCGCCGGGCGTCGCGGCGCCCTGCCTCGAAATCGAGAAGGACCCCTCCACCGCCTACGACTACACGGTCAAGGGCAACCTGGTGGCCGTGATCTCCAACGGCACGGCGGTGCTGGGCCTGGGCGACATCGGCGCGCTGGCCGGCAAGCCGGTGATGGAGGGCAAGGCCGTCCTCTTCAAGCGCTTCGCCGACGTCGACTGCATCGACCTGGAAGTCGACACCAAGGACGTCGACCAGTTCGTGAATTGCGTGCGTTTCCTCGGCCCGACCTTCGGCGGCATCAACCTCGAGGACATCAAGGCCCCTGAGTGCTTCATCATCGAGCAGCGCCTGCGCGAGTTGATGAACATCCCGATCTTCCACGACGACCAGCACGGCACGGCGATCGTCTCCGCCGCCGGCCTGATCAACGCGCTGCACCTCACCGGCCGCGACATCAAGGACATCAAGATGGTGGTGAACGGCGCGGGTGCCGCGTCGATCGCCTGCATCGAGCTCGTGAAGGCGATGGGCATGCCGCACGAGAACGCCATCCTGTGCGACACCAAGGGCGTCATCTACCAGGGCCGCACCGAGGGCATGAACCAGTGGAAGAGCGCCCACGCGGTCCGCACCAAGGCGCGCACGCTTGAAGAAGCCATGAAGGGCGCCGACGTGTTCTTCGGTCTCTCGGTCAAGGGCGCTGTCACCAAGGAGATGGTGCAGTCGATGGCGGCCAAGCCGATCATCTTCGCCATGGCCAATCCCGATCCGGAGATCACGCCGGAGGACGTGCGCGCCGCCCGCGGCGACGCGATCGTCGCCACCGGCCGCTCGGACTACGCCAACCAGATCAACAACGTGCTGGGCTTCCCCTACATCTTCCGCGGCGCGCTCGACGTGCGCGCCACGACGATCAACGAGGCGATGAAGGTCGCCGCCGCCGAGGCGCTGGCCAAGCTCGCGCGCGAGGACGTGCCCGATGAAGTGGACCGCGCCTATTCCGGCCGCCGCCTGCGCTACGGACCGGACTATGTCGTGCCGGTGCCGTTCGATCCGCGCCTGATCGTGGAGGTCTCCGCCGCCGTCGCCAAGGCCGCGATGGATTCCGGCGTCGCCCAGAAGCACATCACCGACATGGCGGAATACAAGCGCAGCCTCTCCGGCCGCCTCGACCCGACCAGCCACTTCCTGCAGAGCCTGTTCGAGCAGGTGAAGGCGAACCCGCAGCGCATCGTCTTCTCCGAGGGCGAGGAGGAGCGCACCATCCGCGCCGCGGTGATGTTCCGCGACAACGGCTACGGCACGCCGATCCTGATCGGCCGCGAGGAGCAGGTTCGCGAGACCATGAAGTCTCTCGGCATCAACGACGCTTCGGGCATGGAGATCCACAACGCGCGCCTCTCGACCAAGAACGCGCCCTACACCGAGCTGGTCTACAAGCGCCTGCAGCGCGATGGCTTCCTGCACCGTGACGTGCAGCGCCTGGTCAACCAGGGACGCAACGTGTTCGGCGCCTGCATGGTGGCGATGGGCGATGCCGACGGCATGGTGACCGGCATCACGCGGCGCTTCCCCGAGTGCTACACCGACGTGAAGCGCGTGATCAACATCGAGGCCGGCAAGGTGCCGATGGGCTATTCCATCGTCGTCTCGCGCCAGGGCACGGTGTTCCTGGCCGACACCTCGATCAACGAGACGCCGACGCCCGAGCAACTCGCCATCATCGCCAAGCAGATGGTGAAGAACGCCCGCATGATGGGCCATGAGCCGCGGGTCGCCTTCCTGTCCTTCTCGAACTTCGGCAGCCGCGAGATCGAGAGGGTCGACCGCATCCGCAAGGCGATCCGCCTGCTCGACGCCGAGGAGGTCGACTTCGAGTATGACGGCGAGATGCAGGCCGACATGGCGCTCGACTACGAGCTGCTGAAGGCGACCTATCCGTTCACGCGCCTCACCAGCACGGCCAACATCCTGATCATGCCGGGCCTGCACTCCGCCCACATCTCCTCGCGGCTGATGCAGTCGTTGGGCGGCGTGACGGTGATCGGCCCGGTGATCGACGGCCTCTCCAAGCCCGTGCAGATCGTACAGATGGGCGCGACCGTCAGCGACCTCGTGAACCACGCCGCGCTGGCCGCGTACGGGGCGCTCACCGCGCGGAGGTAGCGGCCACACTCAGTCCCTTCCCCTTTGCGGAGTCCGCAAAGGGGAAGTGCCCTCGTCTTACGAGGGCGAAGGGGTCATGACCCCTCCGGCGCGTATGACGCGCCACCTCCCCAGATGACTGGGGAGGGAAGCGAAAGGCGCTCCACGGAGATCGCAGCATGACTCTTGAAACCTGGTGGCTCTATGTCGGCGCCGTCGTGCTGATCGCCTGCACGCCGGGGCCGAATGTGCTCTACGTGACGACGCGCAGCATCCGCTACGGCCTCGGCGCCGCGTTCGTCGGCGTCGCCGGTTGCCTCACCGCCCTCGTCCTCATGCTGACGGGGTCGGTCGCGGGTCTCAGCGCGGTGCTGCTGGCGCTACCGGGAGCTTTCGACGTGCTCAAGATCCTGGGCGCCACTTACCTCGTCTATCTCGGCATTCAGACGTGGCGTGAGCCGGTCGCGAACGAAGCGCCGCCGCCGTCGACCGGGGCATCGGCGGTCGCCCTGTTCCGCGGCGGCTTCCTGGTGGGCATCAGCAATCCGAAGCTGCTGATCTTCGCTGCGGCCTTCTTCCCGCAGTTCATCGATCCCACGCGCGCCTGGGGGCCGCAATTCGCACTGATGGTCGCCACGTTCGTCGGCGTGGAGCTTTTCTTCTATTCGATCTATGCGCTCACCGGCCGCAAGCTCGCGGACCGGCTGATGCACGGAATCTGGCGCCGCTGGCTCAATCGCATCAGCGGCGCCGTGTTCGTGGGCTTCGGTGTCGCCCTGCTGCGCTTCAAGCCCTGACGGTCAGGCGACCTTCACAACCGTGAGCCGGTGCTGGCGGCCGTCGCGCGCCGTCCAGGCGATAGACTGCCCGACCGCGAGGCCGATCAGCGCCGCACCGACCGGCGTCATCACCGAGAGCTTGTGCGAATCACTGTCCTCGTCGACCGGATAGACCAGCGTCTCGGTGAGTTCATGCTGCTCGCCCTCGGTGCCGGCATCGGAGCGGAAGGTCACGGTCGAGCCCATGCGCACAACGTCGGCCGGCACCTTGTCCTCGCTCACGATCTTGGCGCGCTCCATCTCGGACAGCAGCTCCTCGGCCACGTCCGGCAGTCGCTCCAGCGACGCGGTGGCGAGGTCGGTCAGGCGATCGCAGTCGGCCTCGCTGACGACGATGTTGGGGACGGAACGATTACGTGCAACGGCGGGCATCGCTGATGCTCCTGCAATGAAAAGACGGATTGGATTTAATCGGTGATCGCAGACAAAGGCGATCGAGTGCCCCGATGCCGGGACACAAAGGCCGGCTCGGGGACTACGCTTCCGCGATCGGATGGTTCCGTCGCGGCCGTAGAGAAAGGGGAACCGAGAAGTTCATGGCGGGAGTTAAGCCCCCGCCGCGCCGGCTTTCAAGCCGCTTTGCGCGCACGCTTCGCGAGATAGACCTGCAGGTTCGCATAGGCCATGCGCAGGTTGGGCGTCGCGATGCCGGCCTTCTTGGCGCGGGCGATCATGTCGCCGACGATGTGATCGGCCTCGACCATCCCGCCCTTCTCCAGGTCGTGCAGCATCGAGGCGGTGAACTTCGAGCCCTTCACGGTCAGGAACGAGCGGATGGTCTTCAGGCCCTTCTCGCCGGGATCGTGGCCGGCGGCGGCGCCGACCTTGCGGCCTTCCTCGACCGTCTCCAGCACGATCGCCAGGCCTTCGTCGGCTTCGAGGACGTCGCCCGAGGAGCCGCGCATCAGGCAGCACGTCGAGGCGAGCGTGCACAGCATGATCCACTTGTCCCAAAGGTCCTGGACGATGTTCGCGTTCAGGCCGCCGTCGATGCCCGATGCCTTGATAGCCGCATCGAACTCGACCAGCGCCAGACGCGCCGGCTTCCCGTCGCGCTCGCCGAAGGAGATCACGGCGAAGGGGCTGGTGTGCAGGATATGGCCCTGCCCGTTCATGGCGACGCCGACCCGCGCCAGGCCGCCCACCACCTTCTCCGCGCCGAAGCGCGCATCGAGCGCCTCGAGATGGCGCATGCCGTTCAGCAGCGGCACGACCGTGGTGTTGGCGCCGACCGCGGGGGCGATGGCGTCCATCGCCGAGTCGAGGTCGTAGGCCTTGCAGGTCAGCAGGATGAGATCGTAGGGGCCGCCTTCGCTGCCGCCGGTAACGGTCTTCACCTTCTGGGTAATGTCTCCCTTGGTGCTCTTGATCACCAGCCCATCGCGCTGCAGCGCTTCGTTGCGCTTCTCACGCACGAGGAAGGTCACGTCGGCGCCGCTCTGGTGCAGGCGTCCGCCGACATAGCCGCCGATCGCGCCGGCGCCGAGGATCAGGATCTTCATGTCGGCTCCTACTTCAGGCCACCACGGGCGCGACGCGCCTCGTAGGTCTGCAGATGGGCATAGGCGTAGCGCAGGTTGGGCGCGGCAATGCCGTGCTTGCGCGCACGCGCCAGCATGTCGCCGACGATCTGCTTGCCCTCGGCCGCGCCGCCCTTCTCCATGTCGCCCAGGATCGAGGCCACGGCCTTGGAGCCCTTGGCCGTCAGCATGCCCTGCAGGTTGGCGACGACCTTGTCGCTAGGCGGCTGGCCTTCGGCGACCGCGACCTTGCGGCTCTCTTCCAGTGTCTCGGCGACGATCGCGGCGCCGTCCTCGCTCTCCATGATGTCGCCGATCGTGCCGCGCATCGAGGCGCACATGCCCGCGATGGTCGACAGCATGATCCACTTGTCCCAGAGATCCTGGTTGATGTTGCCGTTGAGGCCGCCGTCGATGCCGGCCTTCTTGCAGGCCGCATCGAGCTCGACCAGCGACGCGCGACCGGGCTTGCCGTCACGCTCGCCGAACGACACGCCCGAGGCGCCGCTGTGCAGAATCTCGCCGTTGGGGCCCAGCATGCCGGAGATGCGCGCGAGGCCGCCGGCCACGTGTTCGGCGCCGAACTTGCCGTCGAGCGTCGCAAAATGGGCATGGCCGTTCAGCATCGGCACGATGACCGTATTGGCGCCGACCGCCGGGGCGATCGACTCCATCGCGGACTCAAGGTCGTAGGCCTTGCAGGCGAGAACCACGACGTCATAGGGCCCGCCTTCGCTGCCCTTGGTCACGACCTTGACCGGCACGACCGCGTCGCCCTTCGGGCTCTTCACCACGAGGCCGTCCTTGCGCACCTTCTCGGCGCGCTTCTCGCGCAGCAGGAAGGTGGTGTCGATGCCGGCCTGCGTGAGACGCGCGCCCCAATAGCCGCCGACCGCGCCGGCGCCCAGAATCAGGATCTTCACTTCTTGATATTCCTTTCGGTCAACCAGTCCTCGAGCCACGTGGCGAGGTCGTCGGTCTGGTGATGGATGTGGCTGAGATCGGTGTCGGCCGCGCGCTTCACGCTCTCGTCGGTGCGGATCCACACCGTGCGCATGCCGATGTCGGCGGCGGGCTTCAGGTTGACGGAGATGTCGTCGGCGAAGGCGGCGCGGGTCGGATCGACGCCATGCTTCTTCACCAGCGAATCGTAGATCTGCGGATGGGGCTTGGGCCAGTACTCGCCTGCGGCGATGTCAAAGATCGCCTCGAAATGATGCGCCACGCCCAGCCGTTCCATCACGCGCTCGGCGTGCGGCACGTCGCCGGCGGTGAAGATGATCTTGCGGCCGGGCAGCGCGCGCAGCGACGCTTCGAGCGCGGGATTGGCCTCGACCGGCGAGTAGTCGATGTCGTGGACGTAATCGAGATAGTGCGTGGGGTTGACGCCATGCAGGGTCATCATCCCGCGCATCGAGGTGCCGTGGTCGCGCCAGTACTGCTTCTGCACGACACGCGCCTCTTCCGGCGTGACCTTCAGCCAGTCGGCGATGTAGCGCCCGATGCGCACGTCGATCTGCGCGAACAGGTTGCAGCGCGACGGGTAGAGCGTGTTGTCGAGGTCGAACAGCCACACGTCCGGATCGTGCGCCGGGGGATCGTATTTGCGAGCCATGGACGCTTGGATTACCGGCCAGCCGTGCGCTTGTCGAGCCGGCGGATTATAAGGAAAGGCAATGGATATTCTGACACTCGCCCTCCTCGCCGCCGTCGTCGTTCTGGTCGTTCTCGTGGCCGTGATCCTGATGCGCCAGGGCGGCGGCAACCGCGAGGCCGAACAGCGGATGCAGCAGCAGCTCGCCCTGGCCATGAGCCAGCAGGCCGAGACCGTGCAGCGGGTCGAGAAGTCGCTGCGCGAGCAGGAGCAGGCGCTGGCCAAGGTCGTCGCCGAGCGGCTCGACCGCACTGAGAAGGCCACGGGCCAGATCGTCACCGACCTGCGCGAGCGGCTGGCGCGCATCGACGAGGCGCAGAAGAAGATCGGCGAACTCTCGACCCAGGTCGTGAGCCTGCAGGAAGTCCTGTCCAACAAGCAGGCGCGCGGCGCCTTTGGCGAGGTCCAGCTCAACGACCTGGTCCAGAGCGCGCTGCCGCCCTCGGCTTATGCCTTCCAGGAGACGCTCTCGACCGGCGTGCGCGCCGACTGCCTGCTGCGCCTGCCCAACCCGCCGGGCCCGATCGCCATCGACGCCAAGTTCCCGCTGGAGAGTTATAGCCTGCTGCGCGCGGTACCGGCCGGTGACGCGGCGGCGCTGCTGGCGGCACAGCGCGGCTTCCAGCAGGCGATCCGCAAGCATATCGGCGACATCCGCGCCAAGTACATCGTGCCCGGCGAGACCGCCGAATCGGCGCTGATGTTCCTGCCCTCGGAAGCCGTCTATGCCGAGCTGCACGCCAATTTCACCGGCCTGGTCGAGGAATCCTACAAGGCGCGCGTCTGGATCGTGTCGCCCACGACCATGATGGCGACGCTGAACACGGTGCGCGCCGTGTTGAAGGACGTGCGCATGCGCGAGCAGGCCGGCGAGATCCAGAAGACGGTCGGCCTGTTGCTGGGCGACGTGAAGCGGCTCGACGACCGGGTCGACAATCTCAAGAAGCACTTTGCGCAGACCGAAAAGGACCTGCGCGAGATCGACACCTCGACCACGGCGATCTCCCGCCGCGGCGAACGCATCCTCGCCGTCGACCTGGGCGAGGAACCGACGGCTCTGCCGCCGAAGGGTTAGTTGGCGAAGCGCAAGATCAAGGATCCCTCGCGATGCTCGGGATGACAAAATCGGTGTCATCCCGAACGAAGTGAGGGATCCTTCCGTTTCTTCCTCAACCCCAGGGGCCGCGGCGCGGGGTCTGCGGCGCCGGATTGCCCCACGGGCCGCGGGGCGGCGCGGAATTGGGAGCAGGATTGGGCCACGGGCCACCGCCGGCCGCCGACGAAGGCTGCGGCCGCGACGGCGCGTAGTTCTGATAGCTCTGGCCGCCCATCGCCTGCAGGCGCGCGATACGCTCCTCCATCGGCGGATGGGTCGAGAACAGGCTCGACATGCCACCGGCCGCCGCGAGCGGGTTGGCGATGTACATGTGCGCCGTCGCCGGATTGCGCTCGGCCGCCTCGTTGTGGATCTGCTGCGTGCCGGCATGCAGCTTGGCCAGCGCCGAGGCGAGCCACTGCGGCTGGCCGCAGATCTCCGCACCCAGGCGGTCGGCCTCGTATTCGCGGCTACGGCTGATCGCCATCTGCACCAGCATGGCAGCCATCGGGGCCAGGATCATCGCGGCGATGGCGACGATCGGATTGACCAGGGGCCGGCCCTCGGAATCGCGGCCGCCGCCCATCAGGCCGCCGAAGCTGGCCAGCATACCGATGGCGCCCGACAGCGTCGCGGCCACGGTCATGATCAAGGTGTCGCGGTGGCGGACGTGCGCCAGCTCGTGCGCCATGACGCCGGCGACTTCCTCGCGGCTCAGGTTGCGCAGCAGGCCGGTGGTGGCCGCCACGGCGGCATGTTCGGGGTCGCGGCCGGTCGCGAAGGCGTTCGGCTGGTCCTCGTCGATCAGGTAGACGCGCGGCATCGGCAGGCCGGCGCGCTGCACCAGCTCGTGAACGATATTGAACAGCTCGGGCGCGTTCTCAGGCCCGACTTCCTGAGCGTTCGCCATGCGCAGGACCATCTGGTCGCTGTTCCAGTAGGCAAAGAGGTTCATGCCCAGCGCGGCGACGAGGGCGATGACGAGGCCGGTCTGGCCTCCCAGCAGGTAACCCGCCACGAGGACGAAGCCCGTCAGCGCGGCGAGCAGGAGGGCGGTCTTGAAGTAGTTCATGGCGGTTAAGTTGGTGTGCAAAAGTGGCGAATCAAGGAATGGGCAGGCATCATGGCGCCATGACCGACACCAGCAAACCCACCCCGCCGGAGCCGCCCAAGGCGGACGCTCCGACCCCCGTCCCGGCCGAGAAGCCCAAGAAGGTCGAGGAGATCGGCGGCCCGCCCGGCCCCGAGCCCACCCGCTACGGCGACTGGCAATTCAACGGAAAAGTGACGGACTTCTAGACAGCCGGCAGTGGCACGAAGACTGCCTCGCCTGCTCGACACGAAGAACTTCGAGTGATCCCATGAACAAAGCCGACATCTTCCACCCCAGCTTCAAGGCGCAGCCCTGGTGGTGGGAGGCGTGGACGCCCAACAATTCGCTGAGCGTCGACCCGCCCGCGAAGACCCACGTGGTGATCGTCGGCGCGGGCTATGGCGGCCTCTCGACGGCGCTGGAACTGCGGCGCAACGGCATCGACTGCGTGGTGCTGGAACGCGGCGTGTTCGGCATCGGCGCCTCGACGCGCAACGGCGGCATGCTCTCGGGCGGCACCAACATCGCCAAGGGCCTGGGCGGCAAGAACCCGAAGGTCGAGGCCGAGTTCGAGGCCAACAAGGCGGCGTTCCTGGGCAGCGGTGCGGATTCGCTGCAGACCCTGATCGACATCATCCATCGCGAGAAGATCGATTGCGGCCTGATCACCAACGGCCGCTTCACCGGCGCCTGGACGCCGAAGCACTATGACGACCAGGCGCGCAAGGTCGAGATGTTCAACAAGTACGCCAATGTCGGCGCCGAGATGATCCCACGCGAGCGCGTGCGCGAGATGATGGCGTCGGATTACTACTACGGCGGCATGTACGTCCGGAGCGGCGGCAATCTCCATCCCGCGCGCTACTACAAGGGCCTGCTCGAAGCCGCGCACGCGCAAGGCGCCGTCCTGTGCGGCAACGTCGAGGCCGAGCGCATCGAAAAGACGGGCGGCGGTTGGCGCGTGCTGACGGCCAAGGGCCCGATCGTCTGCAAGGAAGTCGTGATCGCGACCAACGGCTACACCGGCGACCTGACGCCCAAGCTGAAGATGCGCGTCGTGCCGGTGGCCAGCCACATCATCGCCACCGAAGAACTACCGATGCCGGCGACGGATCTCATTCCGATGCAGCGCTCGATCGGCGACACCAAGCGGGTGCTGACCTATTACCGGCCCTCGCCCGATGCCAAACACATGATCTTCGGCGGCCGCGCCCGCTTCACCGCGGCGCCGCCGGAGGTGAGCGCGCCGATCCTGTACCAGTACATGATCGACCGCTTCCCGCAGCTCAAGGGCATCCGCATCACGCACGTGTGGACGGGCAACGTCGCCTTCGCGCTCGATTCGATGTCGCACATGGGCCAGGACGACGGCATGCACTACCTGCTCGCCTGCAACGGCAGCGGCGTCGCGATGATGACCTATCTCGGCACCCAGACGGCCAAGAAGATCGCCGGCGGCTCCAACGCGCCGGTCAATGCCTTCGACGGCCGCGAGTTCCCCGAGCACCCACTCTACAACGGCGATCCGTCGCTCTATCTGCCGCTGATCGGTGCGCTCTACCGCACGCAAGATTGGCTGGATCGCAAGTTGGCTTAGAAACACTCCGTCATCTCGACCGGAGCCGAGCGCAGCGAGGCGAAGTGGAGAGATCTTCCCTCCACCACTTGCCGGCTTTTGGTAGAGAGAAGGTCTCTCCACTCCGCGCTGCGCGCTACGGTCGAGACGACGGGCTTTTGAGGATTAGAGAATGAAGGTTGGTATCGTCGGCGCGGGCGCGATCGCGTTTGGAATGGCGGCGTTTCTCGAACAGGCGGGACATGCCGCCAGCCTGTGGTCGCCGTCGGGGGAGCGCACGAAGGCGCTGGCCGCGGGCGAACCGCTGGTTGCGGCCGGCGCCATCGAGGGCACGTTCAAGCCACGCATCGCGACGAGCGCGGCGGACGTCGTGACCGATGCCGACGTGATCCTGATCGCCCTGCCAGCCTATGGTCACAAGCACGTCTTCGATGCGATCGCGCCGCACATCACGGCGACACAGACCGTGATCGTGAGTTCGCACGCCTCGTTCGGCGCGCTCTATCTGTCGCGCTTGCTGACCACGCGCGGTATTGCAGTCCCGATCATCGCCTGGGGCACGACGTTGCTGAGCGGCCGCCAGACGGGACCTGCCAAAGTTCAGGTCAACACCGTGCGCAAGACGGTCGATCTCGCGACACTGCCGGCCTCGCGTAGCACCGAAGGCTTCGCCCTCTGCCAGTCGTTGTTCGGCGATCGCTTTGTCGACCGGGGAAGCCTGCTCGCCATCGCGCTCAGCAATCTCAATCCGACGATCCACATGGGCATCGCGCTGGGCAACATGACGCGCATGGAGAAGGCCGAGAGTTGGGGCCAGGCCGAGAGCGTGACGCCGAATGTCGGCCGCCTGCTGGAAGAACTCGACCGCGAGCGCCTCGCCATCGCCACGTCGCTCGGCCTCGACGTCCGCACGATCTTCCAGCACCTCAACCTGTCGTTTGGCATTCCCTTCGGCACGGCGTCGGAGATGCATCAGGCCATGCATACCATCGGCAAGGGCGGCGCCGGCCCCAAGACCGCCGACAGCCGCTACGTCACCGAGGACGTGCCCTTCGGCCTCGTGCCCACCGCAAAGCTCGGCCGCCTCGCCGGTCCCTCCGCGCCGCTGCACGAGGCCGGCGTCAGCCTCTTCTCGGCGATGTACGGCCGCGACTTCACCGCGGAGAACGATCTCCTGGCCGCACTCGACATCGGCTCTCTTTCGCTGAGCCAGCTTCAGAGCCTGTGCCGAGACGGCTATTAACAACTGTCGTCCTGAGCGCAGCGAAGGACCTCACGGAACGACCAAAGTACTGCGTGGCGGGCGCTAGATCCTTCGCTGCGCTCAGGATGACAAATATGAGCACTGATCCCCTCCCCGTCTCTCTCGCCGACGTCCGCGCCGCCGCCGAGCGCATCAAGGGCGCCGTCGTCCATACGCCCTGCCTGCGCAGCGAGACGCTGTCGCGCATCGCCAAGGCCGATGTCTGGGTGAAGTTCGAGAACCTGCAGTTCACCGCCTCGTTCAAGGAACGCGGCGCGCTGAACACGCTGCTGCAGCTCTCCGACGAGGAGCGGCGGCGCGGCGTCATCGCCATGTCGGCCGGCAACCATGCGCAGGGCGTTGCCTATCATGCGGGTCGCCTCGGCATTCCCGCGACCATCGTGATGCCGTCCTTCACGCCCAACACCAAGGTGAAGCACACGCGCGACCACGGCGCGCGGGTCGTGCTGAAGGGCGACACGCTGTCGGAAGCCGCGGCCGAGGCCCATCGCCTGGCCGACGCCGAGAAGCTTGTCTTCGTCCATCCCTACGACGATCCGCGCATCATCGCGGGCCAGGGCACGATCGCGCTGGAGATGATGGAGGACGCGCCCGAGATCGACACCCTGGTCGTGCCGGTGGGTGGCGGCGGCATGCTGGCCGGCTGTGCCGTCGCGGCACGCGGGCTGAAGCCCGACGTGAAGATGATCGGCGTCGAATCGGCCGGCTACTCGGCGATGCGCCAGCTGCTGGCCGGCGAGGCCGTGACGGTCGGCGGCGATACGATCGCCGAGGGCATCGCGGTGCGCGACATCGGCCAGGCGCCGCTCGCCATCGCCCGCGCGCTGGTCGACCGGGTGCTGGCAGTCGACGAAGTCTCGATCGAGCGTGCCATCGCGCTGTTCCTGGAGGTCGAGAAGACCGTCGCCGAGGGCGCGGGCGCGGCAGGCCTCGCCGCCCTGCTGGCCCACCCGGAAGTCTTCAAGAGCCGCAAGGTCGGGTTGATCCTGTGTGGCGGCAACATCGACACCCGCCTGCTGGCCTCGGTCCTGCTGCGCGGCCTGGTCCGCGACGGCCGCATCGTGCGGCTGCGCCTGATGATCCCCGACCTGCCCGGCCAGCTCGCACGGGTGGCCCGCCTGATCGGCGGCGCCGGCGGCAACATCGTGGAAGTGCAGCACCAGCGGCTTTTCGGCAGCGTCGTCGCCAAAGCCACCGAGCTCGACGTCACGGTCGAAAGCCGCGACCGCGACCACGCCCGCGAACTGGTCGCGGCCCTACAGGCCGAGGGCTTCAAAGTCCGCGTCTTGGAGGGCGCTGATGCATAAAGCTATTTCAGTGCCGCCGCGACGGCGCCCCCTACGGGATCCGTGACCCCGAGACCGTTGCCGAGATCCTCGAGCGTGTCGCGGAATGAATTGAGGGTCGCGATCATGGCGGGCCGCGCGGCGATGCACACGTCCATGTCCGGCCATTCGGCAATCAGGCAGTAGGAACGGTCGCCGGTCTTGATGATGTTTGCATGCACCAGGCCCGGCCAGGCTTGAGCGATGCCCTTGTGGGCGTCCAGGAACTCCTGGTCGCGACCGGGCTTCACACGGAAACGCACCGCATTGAATGCAGACATTGGCTTCCCCTTCCCCGAATTCGCCAAAACGATACGCGCCTCCGACGCGCCCGCACAATATGGGCCCGGCGCCTGTCGCCACCCCCACAACCGGGCAAAAAAAGCCCAAATGACACAGGGTCGGGACGTAGCGGCATCGGCCCGCGCGCCTTAAAACACCGGCCATGTCCGCCTCGACCCAATACACGCCCTCGCCCACGCCCGATCTGGCCCGCATCCAGCGCGCGCTGATCTCCGTTTCCGACAAGGAGGGCCTGGTCGAGCTGGGCAAGGCGCTGGCGGCGCACGGGGTGGAGATCCTCTCGACGGGCGGGTCGGCCAAGTCGCTGCGCGACGCCGGGCTGAAGGTGGTCGAGGTGAGCGACCATACCGGCTTCCCCGAGATCATGGACGGGCGGGTGAAGACGCTGCAGCCCTCGATCCACGGCGGCATCCTCGCCCGCCGCACCGACGCCGGGCACCAGAAGGCGATGAGCGACCACAAGATCGCGGGCATCGATCTCGTGGTGGTGAACCTCTACCCGTTCGAGGCGACCGTCGCGCGCGGTGCCGACTTCCCGACCTGCGTCGAGAACATCGACATCGGCGGCCCGGCGCTGATCCGCGCCTCGGCCAAGAACCACGACTTCGTGACGATCGTGGTGGACCCGAAGGACTATGCCTCGGTGCTGCAGGAGCTCGACACTCACAAGGGCGCCACGACCCTGGCGCTGCGCCGCAAGCTCGCAGCCAAGGCCTATGCCCGCACCGCGTCGTACGACTCCGCGATCGCCAACTGGTTCGCGACCCAGGAAGGCGAGACCTTCCCCGAGCGGCTGACCCTGTCGGCGGAGAGGGTGCAGACCTTGCGCTACGGCGAGAACCCGCACCAGAAGGCGGCCTTCTACAGCGACGGCAGCAAGCGGCCGGGCGTCGCCACGGCGCGCATGGTCCAGGGCAAGGAGCTCTCCTACAACAATATCGGCGACACCGAATCGGCCTACGAGTGCGTCGCGGAGTTCGCCGAATCGGCCATCGTCGTCGTGAAGCACGCCAATCCCTGCGGCGTGGCCGTCGATCCGGACCAGTTCAAGGCCTACCAGAAGGCCTATGACTGCGATCCCGTCTCGATCTTCGGCGGCATCGTCGCGGTGAACCGCACGCTCGAGGCCAAGGTCGCGGCGGAACTGGTGAAGCTCTTCCTCGAAGTGGTGATCGCGCCGGACGCGACGCCGGAGGCGCTGGCGATCCTCGCGACCAAGAAGAACGTGCGCGTGCTACTGGCGGGCGCCCTGCCCGATCCGACGACGGCTGGCATGACCCTGAAGAGCGTGGCCGGCGGCTATCTCTTCCAGACGCGCGACAACGGCCATCTCACCAAGGCCGACCTCAAGGTCGTGACCAAGCGGTCACCGACCGCCAAGGAACTCGACGATCTCCTGTTCGCCTTCACCGTCTGCAAGCACGTGAAGTCGAACGCCATCGTCTATGCCAAGGATGGCGCCACGGTGGGCGTCGGCGCGGGACAGATGAACCGCCGCGACAGCTCCCGCATCGCCGCCATCCGCGCCGCCGAATCGGGCGAGGCCGCGGGCCTCAAGATCAGCCCGGCGGTCGGCAGCGTCGTGGCGTCGGACGCCTTCTTCCCCTTCGCCGATGGTCTGCTGGCCGCCGCCGAGGCCGGCGCGACCGCGATCATCCAGCCCGGCGGCTCGATGCGCGACAAGGAAGTGATCGACGCGGCCGACGAGAAGGGCCTCGCGATGGTGTTCACCGGGATGCGCCACTTCCGGCACTAATCGTCTCAATGGAGCGCGCAACTCCAGTTGCGCTCTTCTCTTTGAGCGCCACTGGAGTGGCGCGCTCCAATGATTACCCGACCTTGATCTGCTTCGCCGACGCCATCGCCTTGCGGCGAGCGTCCTTCACCGTACGGCCGGTAGCGAGCGCGACGGCCATGCGGCGGTGGCCCTTCACCTCGGGCTTGCCGAAGATGCGCACCGACGTTCCCGGCGCAGCCAGCGCCTTGGCGATGCCGGTGTAGGTCGGGTCCTTGATATTGCCGTCGCCGAGGACCGGGACCGAAGCGCCAGGCTGGCAGGTGATCTGGGGGATCGGCAGGCCCAGGATGGCGCGCACGTGCAGCTCCATCTCGCTCATGTTCTGCGAGACCATCGTCACCATGCCGGTATCGTGCGGACGCGGCGACAGTTCAGAGAACCACACCGTGTCGCCTTTCACGAACAGCTCGACACCGAACAGGCCGCGGCCTTTGGCGCCGCACAGTTCGTTCACGACCTTCTTGGCGATGTCGCGCGCCTTGCGCAGCGCCGGCTTCGACATGGCGTGCGGCTGCCAGCTCTCGCGATAGTCGCCGTCGACCTGGATGTGGCCGATCGGCTCGCAGAAGCCGAAGCCGCCCTCGTGGCGGACGGTCAGCATCGTGATCTCGTAGTCGAAGTCGATGGCGCCCTCGACGATCACCAGACCGGTGCTGGCGCGCGTGCCTTCCATCGCGGCCTTCCAGCTCCTGGCCACGTCGGCGGGCTTGCGCGCGACGCTCTGGCCGTGACCGGACGACGACATGGTGGGCTTGATGAAGCAGGGAAAGCCCACGGCGGCCGCGCCCGCCTGCAACTCCTCGAGGCTGGCGGCAAAGCGATAGGGCGAGGTCGGCAGCTTCAGCTTTTCGGCGGCGAGCTTGCGGATGCCGCGGCGATCCATGGTGAGCTGTGCGGCGCGCGCCGTCGGGATGACGGTCCAGCCCTCCTTCTCCAGCTCGACCAGGGTGTCGGTGGCGATGGCCTCGATCTCGGGGACGATGAAGTCGGGCTTCACTTTCTCGACGACGTAGCGCATCGCCTCGCCATCGCGCATGTCGAACTCGTAGGAGCTGTTGGCGACCAGCATGGCCGGCGCATCGGCGTAGCGATCGCAGGCGATGACCTCGATGCCGAAGCGCATGGCCTCGATGACGACTTCCTTCCCGAGCTCGCCTGAGCCCAGCATCATCAGCTTCACGGCGGAGCGCTTGAGCGGCGTGCCGAATTTCTTGATCTTCATCGGCCGATGATATCGCGTCAGCTTTCCCAGCACCAACCTCACCCTGAGGAGCGCTCCACCGGAGCGCGTCTCGAAGGGTCGGCACGAGCACCACGCTTGTTACCCATCCTTCGAGACGCGCGCTGCGCGCGCTCCTCAGGATGAGGAAGTATTGGTTGCCTCAGCTTTTGCCGGCTTCGCCTCCTCCTTTCGTCGGCGCGTCAGCAGGCGGAAGAACAGGGGCACGAACAGGATGGCGATGAAGGTCGCGGCCAGCATGCCGCCGATCACGCCGGTGCCGATCGAATGGCGGCTGGCCGAGCCCGCGCCGCTGCTGATGGCAAGCGGCAGCACGCCCAGGATGAAGGCGAGCGACGTCATCACGATCGGCCGGAAGCGCAGCTTGGCCGCTTCCATCGCCGCGTCATAGGCCGAGAGACCCTGCTGGTAGCGCTGCGAGGCGAACTCGACGATCAGGATGGCGTTCTTGGCGGCGAGGCCAATGAGCGTGATGAGGCCGATCTGGAAATAGACGTCGTTCTCCAGGCCGCGAATCCACACCGCCAGCAGCGCGCCGAACACCGCGAAGGGCACGGCAGTGATGACGGCGAGCGGCAGCGACCAGCGCTCGTACTGCGCGGCCAGGATCAGGAACACCATGACGATGCCGAACGCGAAGCCGAGACCGCCCGAGCCTTGCGTCGCCAGCTCCTGGTAGGCCGAGCCGGTCCAGCCGATCGTGTAGTCGCTGGGCAGGGTTTCGGCCACTACCTGCTGCATGGCCGCGATCGCCTGGCCCGAGGAGTAACCCGGCGCCGGCCCGCCCAGGATCTTGGCGGCCGGGAAGATGTTGAAGCGGTCGACCGTGTCGGGGCCGACGATGCGCGTCACCGTCACCAGCTCGTTGAGCGGCACCATCACGTTCTTGTCGGACTTCACGAAGACCTGGCGCAGGTCGTCCGGCTTCTCGCGGAAGTCGGATTCCGAAGACAGGCTGACGCGGTAGGTGCGTCCGAACAAAGTGAAGTCGTTGACGTAGAGGCTGCCGAACGAACTCTGCATCGTGTCGAAGATGGAGTTGATCGGAATGCCGAGCGCCTTGGCCTTGTCGCGGTCGACGTCGATCCGGTACTGCGGCACGCTCGTGGAGAAGGTCGTGGAAACGCCGGCCAGCTCGGGATGCTTGGCCGCCGCCTGCACCACCTTGTTGGCAGCCTCCGCGAGGCTCGCCAGCGAGCCGCCGGACCGGTCCTGCAGGTAGAATTCGAAGCCGCCGGTCGTGCTCATGCCCTGGATGGGCGGCGGGTTGAAGCCGATGACCACACCGTCGCGGAAATTGGCGTTCAGCCCGGCCAGCGCAGGCGCGAGATTGCGCGCATCCTGCGCAGGCTCCTTGCGCTCGGCCCAGTCCTTCAGCGTCACAAAGGAGATGCCGGAGTTGGTTTTCTGCGCGCCCGACAGAAGGTCGAAGCCCGAGAAGGTGACGATGTTGGCGACCGCCGGGTTCTTGCCCAGCTCCTCGGTCGCCTTGGCCGTCACCTCGCGCGTGCGGCTCAACGAGGCAGCCGGCGGCAGCGCGGTCACGAGGAAGACGTAGCCCTGGTCCTCGTTGGGCACGAGGCCGCCCGGCACCTTCTGGAACAGGAACACGGTCGCGCCGATGATGACGGCGAGACCCGCCAGTCCGAGCACGGTGCTCTTCAGCAGAAACGACACGCCGCCGGTGTAGCGCTCGGTCACCCAGTCGAAGCCCTTGTTGAAGCCGGCAAAGAATCGGCCCGGCTTCTCGTGGCCGGGCTTCAGGATCAACGCCGCCAGCGCAGGCGTCAGCGTCAGCGCCACGATGCCCGAGATCACCACCGAGACCGCGATCGTCACCGCGAACTGACGGTAGAGTTCGCCCGCCAAGCCGCCGAGGAACGATACGGGAATGAACACCGCGCAGAGGACCAGCACGATGGCGATGACGGGGCCGGTCACCTCCTGCATGGCCTGCACCGCCGCCTCGCGCGGGCTCTTGCCCTCGGTCGACATGATGCGCTCGACGTTCTCCAGCACCACGATCGCGTCGTCGACCACGATGCCGATCGCCAGCACGAGTCCGAAGAGCGTCAGCAGGTTGATCGAGAAGCCCAGCAGATACATGCCCGCGAAGGTGCCGATGATCGATACCGGGATGGCGATGACCGGGATGATCATCGCGCGCACGCTCTGCAGGAACAGGAAGACGACCAGCACCACGAGGATGATGGCCTCGATGAAGGTGATCACCACCTCCTCGATCGAGACCTCGACGAAGCGCGTGGTGTTGAACGGCACGTCGTAGCGCAGCCCCTCGGGGAAGCGCTTGGAGATCCGCTGCATCGTCTCGTTGACGAGCTTCGCCACCTCCAGCGCGTTGGCGCCGGGCTGCAGGTAGACGCCGATCGGCACCGCTGGCGCGCCGTTGAAGATCGCCGAGAAGCCGTAGGTCAGCGCGCCCAGCTCGACCCGCGCCACGTCCTTGAGACGCAGCGCCCCGCCGATCTCGTCGGAGCGGATGATGATGTTCTCGAATTGCGTGGGATCGACCAGCCGCGCCGGCGTCGTCACCGAATAGGTGAAGACCTGCGGGTTCTTCATCGGCTCCTCGCCGAAGCGGCCGGCGGCGAACTGCGAGTTCTGTTCGCGCACCACCTGCGCGACATCGCCCGGCGTCAGATTGTATTGCGCGAGCTTGTCAGGCCTGAGCCAGATGCGCATCGAATAGTCCGACGCGCCGAACAGCGCGGCATCGCCGACACCCGGCAGGCGGCGCAGCTCGTCGATCACGTTGACCAGCGCGTAGTTGCTGATGAACACCGTGTCGTAGCGCCGGTCGGGCGACGACATGGTCATCACCATCAGGATCGATGTCGAGCGCTTCTGCACCACGACGCCCTGGCGCGCGACTTCGGCCGGCAGCAATGGCAGAGCGCGCTGCACGCGGTTGTTGACGTTGATGGCGTTCTGGTCGGGATTGGTGCCGATCTCGAAGCTGATCGTGAGACTCATTGTCCCTGAGCCGGTCGAGGTCGAGCGCATGTAGATCATGCGTTCGACGCCGTTGATCTGCTGCTCGAGCGGCGCCGCTACGGTAGAGGCGATGGTCTCGGCCGTAGCGCCGGGATAGCTCGCCGTCACCACCACGTCGGGCGGCACGATCTGCGGATACTGCGAGATCGGCAACGCGCGCATGGCCACCAGGCCCGCAAGCACGATGACGATCGACAGGACGCTGGCGAAAACCGGCCTGTCGATGAAGAATTTCGAGATCACGGCTTGGCGGCCCCCGCCGGAGTCGCCGCCGGGGCGGCAGGCGCCGCCGCGGGCGCGGCCACCGGCTTCACCTTGGCGCCGGGCCTGACCCGGATGACGCCGTCGGTGACGACCCGTTCGCCCGCCTGCAGGCCGCTCTTCACGATCCAGCCCTTATCGACCTCGCGATCGAGCTGGATGGGACGGGCCTGCGCCACGTCGTTGGCGTCGAGCACGTAGACCGCCGCACCCTGCGGGAGCTGTACGATCGCCGCCTTCGGAACGAGGACGGCGTTCGGCATGGTGACGCCGATGATCTCGACCCGCACGAACTGGCCGGGCAACAGGCCGCGATTCGGGTTGGGGAAGACCGCGCGGATCTGCACCGTGCCGGTGCGCGGATCGACGATGCTGGAGCTGATGTCGACCTTGCCGTCCTGCGGATAGACGTCGCCGTTGCCGAAGCGCAGCTTCACCGTGACGTCCTCTTCCTTCAGCGGCTTGGCGCGCTTGCGGTTGATCTCCGTGAGCTCGCGCAGCTCGCTGTCGGTGGTGGTGAAATAGACGTAGGCCGGATCGAGCTGGGTGATCCGCGTCAGCACGGTCAGCTGCGGCTGGACGAGCGTGCCCTCGGGCGGCGAAGCCTCGATGCTGGTGAGGCCCGAGATCGGCGCCTTGATCACCGTGTATTCGAGATTGAGCTCGGCGGTCTGTACGTCGGCCTTGGCGGAAGCGAGTGCCGCCGCGGACTGCTCGCGGGCGGCCGTCGCATCCTCCAGCGCCTTCTGCGTCGAGACCTGGCGCGCCGCGAGGCCCTCCACGCGGGTGAAATTCTCGGCCGCCTGCGTGACCGTCGCCTGGGCCTGCGCCATCTGCGCCTTGGCGCGCGCCAGGGCCGCCTCGTAGCTGCGCGGATCGATGCGGAATAGCACGTCGCCCGCCTTCACCGCCTCGCCGTCGGTGAACTCGCGCTTCAGCAGGAAGCCGCCGACCTGCGAGCGAATCTCGACGATGCGAAAGCCGATGACCCTGCCGGCATAGAGCAACGGCAGCGGAACGTCGGCCGAAGCGAGCGTCGCGACGCCGACTTCGGCGGGCGGCGGCGTCACGGCCGCCGGCGGTGCCTTGGGTCCGCGCATCGTGAACCAGTAGACGGCGCCGGCCGCCACCGCGATCAACACGAGTGCGATGACGACGAGGCGAACGGGAGAAGTCTTTGCCGCCATCTAGTCCGTCCCGTCGATAGCGCCGACGCAGAAGCCGCGCGGCAGTACGGAAATCTCCAGCGGAAGCCGGCCGATCGTCTCGCCGTCGAGATCGACGAGGGTTTCGACATCCGACGTGAAACGGAAGGAGGTGCCGCGACTCATGCGTACCTTCGGATGATGGACGTGCGATCCGCTGTAGAGCTTCGGCATGACGCCGAGAAGAACATCGAGCCGCGAAGTGTCGCCCACTTCGACGAGGTCGAGCGCGCCGTCATCGAAACGCGCGCCCGGCGCGATCCGCAAACCGCCGCCGCCGTTCTCCGTGTTTGCGATCATTGCCGTGAACAAAGACCTCGTGCCCCTTTCGACACCGTCGACGGCGATTGCGACCTCGCGAGGGCGAAAGCCCAGAATGACGGCGGGCGCCATCAGCACATAGGCGATCTCGCCGAGCTTCTTGGCCCAGCGCGATGTCGACGTGCGATGGCTGACGGACGCAGCAACCCCGAGTGAAACGATCAGGTAGCCGAAACGTTGCACGGCGCGGCCATCGAAAGTGGCGCACCGCACGCGCAGCAGATCAACGGCTTTGCGATGTGGCGAAGCGGCTGAATCATAGGCGAGCGATGGATCGGCGAGATGGCCGAGCGCGCGGCAGAGTTCGTTGGCGGTCCCGGCCGGGAGGGGACACAGCACGATGTCAGGCGCCAGTAGCTTGCCCGACGAATCGAGCAGGCCGTTCAGCGTCTCGTTGACGGTGCCGTCGCCGCCGACCGCCACGAAGCGGCGCACCCCTTCGGCCAGCGCGACGCGTGCGAGGTCCGTCGCATGGCCCGGCGCCTGCGTGAACAGCGGCTCGACCGGCCCCAGGCGCTTCTCGAGTTCGGCCCTGATCGCCGGCCAGCGCTTCGCAGCGCCGCCCTTGTGGGCCATGCGGTTCACGATCACCGCCGTCTTCATGCGTGAAGACTACGGCGCACTCCGGCGTTTACGCCAGCGCGTCGTCGATCGCGCTGCCCAGCCGGTCGACGATGTCGCCGATCTGCTCCTCGGTCACGATGAACGGCGGCGCCAGCAGGACATGGTCGCCGCGCTGGCCGTCGATCGTGCCGCCCATCGGATAGACCATGAGGCCGCGCGCCATCGCCGCCTTCTTCACCTTCGCGTGCAGCTTGCGCGCCGGATCGAACGGCTCCTTGGTCGAGCGGTCCTCGACCAGCTCGACGGCCTGGAAGAGGCCACGGCCGCGGATATCGCCGACATGCGGATGATTTCCGAAACGCTCGCCCAGCCGCCGCTGCAGCAGCGCGCCCATCGTCTTCACATTGGCCAGCAGATTGTCACGCCGGATCGTCTCCTGCACGGCGAGACCCGCAGCGCAGGCCATGGGATGGCCCATATAGGTGTGGCCGTGCTGGAAGAAGCCGCTGCCCTGGGCGAAGGTTTCGTAGATGTGCTTGCCGAGCAGCACCGCGCCGATCGGCTCGTAGCCGCCGCCCAGCCCCTTGGCGATGGTCATCAGGTCGGGCGAAATCCCTTCCTGCTCGCAGGCGTGCAACGTGCCGGTACGCCCCATGCCGCACATCACCTCGTCGAGGATCAACAGCACGCCGTGGCGGTCGCAGATCTCGCGAATGCGCTTGAAGTAACCCGGCGCCGGCGGTACCGCGCCCGAGGTGGCGCCGACTACGGTCTCGGCGACGAAGGCCAGCACCGTGCCGGCACCCAGTTCGAGGATCTTTTCCTCCAGCAGGTTTGCCGCGCGCAGGCCGTAGGCCTCGTCGGATTCACCCGGCTGCTGGAAGCGATAGGCGAAGCAGGGATCGATGTGATGCGTCTCGATCAGCAGCGGCGAGAAAGGCGCGCGCCGCCAGGCATTGCCGCCGGCCGCCAGCGCGCCCAGCGTATTGCCGTGATAGCTCTGCCGCCGCGCGATGACGTGACGGCGTCCGGTCTCGCCGCGCTCGGTGAAATACTGCCGCGCCATCTTGAGCGAGGCCTCGATCGCCTCGGAACCGCCGCTCACCAGGTAAACGTGGCTCAGCCCCTTCGGCGCATCCTCGATCAGCCGGTCGCCCAGCTTCTCGGCGACGTCGGTCGTGAAGAAGCCGGTATGCGCGTAGGCCAGCTTGTCGAGCTGTTCGTGCAATGCCGCCGTCACTGCAGGATGGCCATGGCCGAGGCACGACACGGCCGCGCCGCCCGAGGCGTCGAGATAGCGCTTGCCGGTGCTGTCGACGATCTCGATGCCCGAGCCGGTCGCGGCGACGGGAAGGGTTCCGCCGATCTGGCGATGCAGGATGTGGGTCATGGTCTTTCCGGTGAGGGGCGACGGGTGAGATGGACGCCGAAGGCCGAGAGCTGCGCCTCGGTGCGTTCGAGCGCCGCCAGCGCGGTCTGGCCGCCATTGCCCGCCACCAGGGCGGCGAGGATCTCGGCGACCGCCAGCAGCGGCGTCATGGTGTGAAAGAAGGACGGGCTCTCGGTCGCCACGAGGATGGTGGCAACGGCCAGCGAGGCGAGCGGCGAGACTTGGCTGTCGGTCAGCGCGACCACCGGCACGCCGCCGGCAGCCGCATAGCGCGCCGCCTCGATGGTAGCGCGGGCATAGGGCTCGACGCTGGCCGCCATCAACACGTCGTCGGGCCCGGCATCGCGGATCGCGTCGAGGCCGGTGCCGCCGGCATCGTCGAGCATCACGGTTTTGTCGCCCAGCAGCGACAGCATGTAGTGGAAGTGCCAAGCCGCCGCGTGGCAGGAGCGCAGACCCAGGCAATAGACGCGGCGCGCCGCGTGAAGATGGCTGGCCGCACTGGCCAGGCGTTCGAGCGCTTCGGGCTCGGCCAGCCGCGCGATCTGTCGGGAGAGAGACAGTGCCATGTCGGCAGCCAGTGCCCGCTCGCCGTGCAGGCTCTGCACCTCGACCTGGACCTCTGCCTTGCCGGCGAAGCCCAGGGTGCCGGCGCGCACCGCCCCGGCATAGAGCGCGCGGACCTCGTCGTAGCCGTCGAGGCCCAGGCGCTTGGCCAGCCGCGTCATGGTCGCGGCCGGCACGCCCGCGCGCCGCGCCTGCTCCCGCATCGAGAGCAGGGCGACATCGTCGGGCCGGTCGAGCATGTAGCGCGCCGCGGTCTTGAGTTGCGGCGGCAACAGCTCATAAGTCTCGACGATCGACGCGGAGAGGGGTCCGCCGGTCATCTCGGCTCTCCCGAGTGACCGACGAGATCAGAACCAGAAACAAAAAACCCGTCGTCTCGACCGGAGCCGAGCGCAGCGAGGCGAAGTGGAGAGATCTTCTCTCCACCAAAT